>ULRB01026895.1_pt1 | contig 31979 bp, 22 predicted proteins | sample 1955051 | NCBI WGS metagenome assembly ULRB01 (sample SAMEA4835671, study PRJEB28245) | human gut metagenome | biome: gut microbiome; material: fecal sample | place: Denmark | collected 2008 | reverse complement strand
TTTATGTCACATTATGCCACGGAAGTTTGCAAGTGTCCCGGTTTTTTCGTCTCCCGGACTGATGAAACGGTCCATAAATTCCCGTGGCATCGCCGTAAGGTCCGAATAGCTGTTGGAGAATATCGGGTCGAGACGGACGACGTTTCCGAATGAATATGTCATAAAGACATTGAGAGTGAAACCTTTGAATTTGAATATATTGCCAAAGCTGCCGGTCATCGTCGGGTCGGTCGGGCCTTCGTATTTGAGGTTGCTGAAATTGCTCATCTCCTGGAAGGCAATGCCTGTGGAGGTGATGTTTCCGTCTTTGTCGAGGAAGGTCGGAATACCCATTTCGTCAAGTCCCATAAACCTGAGGGAGAACATCGAACCCCTCGGCATACCTTCCATTGAGTAACCGGAACCTGTGAGGTAGCTGATTACGGTCTGGTAGGTCTTGAGGTCGGTGACGATGTTTTTCATATGCGAGAATATGAAACTTGTCGTCCAGCTGAAATTCTTGGTTTCAATGTTTCTTGTCGCAAGGGAGAGTTCGACTCCGGACGATTTCATTGAAGCGACATTACCCATCTTGTTCGAAACACCGCCGAGTCCCTGAGTGACGACGTTTCCGATGAGGTCGAAATTGTTTCGCCTATAGGCGTCGAAAGATATGAGAATGCGGTCGTCCACGAAACCGATGTCGGCTCCGGCGTTGAACTCGTGCTTTTTCTCATAAGTGAGCTCGGAGTTTTCGATTGAAGACTGGTAGAGGGACGGCTCCATTATCGAGGTCGTTCCACGCCAAGGTGTTGACGGATAGAAGATTGCCGTCGAGTTATTCACCCACGCAGGTCCTCTGTCGGCAGTGAGGGAGTAGGAAACGCGGAAGTTCAGGCTTGAAAGGGCCGGAGAAAGTTTCTCGAAAAACTCCTCCCTGTCCACAGACCATTTTCCTGCCACATTCCAAGTAGGAAGCCAGCGGGAAGAACGGGCGCGTCCCAGACGGTTCGACCCCTCGTAGCGGAAAGTGCCGTTGAGGGTGTAGCGGTAGTCATAAGAGTATGATGCCGTCGTCGCGAAAGCCACATTGCGTTCGTGGGTGTTGTTCAGACTGTAGTAGTAGCTGTTCTGCTCCAACTGTTTCTTGAAAAGGTCGAGAACATAGAACGGAGTCTCGCCGGCGTCATACTGAAGTCCCCAACCCTGGAAAGAAGTCGAATGTCTGTCGAGAGAATTGACTTCCGCAGCGGCAAAGGCATTGATGACGTGTTTGTCGGCGATGATGGTGTTGTATGTCGCCGAAGCGCGGAAATCCAGACTCAATGCCGAGTAGGAGTTCTTTCTGAGTATACCTCCCTGCGGAAGGACCGTGTATTTGTCGGAAGTCGGCTTGTCCGGGTCTTTGTAGAGGAAAGGGTTGGCGTTCTGAATCATCTTGGTCATCGCCGCGCGATAGGCCTCCGCCTGATTGGAACTGTCCTTGATGTTGTGCTCAGTGTTGGAAAGCTGGTAGCGCACCGAACCGAGAGCAGAGAGTTCAAGCCCTTTGCAAGGGCGAGCCTTGAGTTCTGCCTGGAATTTCGTGTCAAGAACCGAGAGGTCTATGTAGTTGTTTGCGAGTTCGTGCTTGATGTTGAACGGAGCATAATTGCTCGTATAGAACTCATTAGGGTCGAGAGTGCGCGATGTCCGCAGAGCATAAGAGTATGGGTTTATGTCAAAATCCCTCTTCACCGAACCGGTGGCCGCATTGACGTCGGAAGAAAGGGAGCCGGGAGCTCTCTGCTGACGATAGGATGCGTTGCCGATGATGTTGAGAGTGACATAATCCTTAAATATCTTCTGGGATGTATTGAACAGGGCCGTGTAGCGGTTGACTTTGCTCTGGACCGTCCATCCCGGGTCCACAAGCGCTCCGAGGGAGGCGTAGTAGCTGCCCTTTTCCGAGCCGGAAGTGATGCTGACAGAGTGGCTGTGCTGCACGCTCGGACGGAAGAGTTCCTTGAACCAGTCCGTGTTGCGCATTTCAGCCTCACGAAGATAGGCTTTTCGTCCCTCTTCGGTGTTCTCAATCATATACTTGCCTGTGGCAGGGTCGTAGGTGTTCATAAGCTGGGCCATCTTGCGGTAAACACCGGCAGAAGAACTGTAGACGCTGCTGGTGAAGTTGAGCCAGCCCTTCTGGTACATTTCCTCATAGACGGACATCTGCTCCTGGGAGTTCATTATATTGAATTCCGAATATGAAGGAACTAGTCTCATCGTATACTCTCCGTTGTAGTTCACCCTCGTGACTCCCGGACTGCCCTTTTTGGTGGTGACGACGATGACTCCTGCCATTGCCCTTGCACCGTAGATGGAAGTTGCAGAACCGTCTTTGAGGATTTGGAAGCTTTCGATGTCGTCTGAGTTCAATCCTGCAATGGCGGAGCTGATGAGGGTGGTCGCGTCTCCGGAAGAAAGGGAGTTTGCGTCGACATTGATTACGTCTTCCATAATCACACCGTCCACAACCCAAAGAGGTTTGGAATCGCCGAAGATTGAGGTCGCACCGCGCACACGGATTTTCGGAGCGGTTCCGAATGTTCCTGAAACGTTCTGAACTGAAACTCCCGCGGATTTTCCTTCAAGGGAACGGCTGATTTCGCCCAAACCGCTGATATTCACATCCACTGCGGAAAGTTGGTCGGTGGCTCCGGTGAAAAGTCGTTTGTCAGTAGTTGTCATACCGGTCACGACAGCCTCGGAAATGAGTTCAGTGCTTTCCGTAAGGATAAAGTCGAGGTGTTCTGCGGCAGGGAGCCTGAGGCTGGTGTAGCCCAGGCAGGAAGCTTCGAGTTTCGCTCCCGGAGCGACTTTTGACAAGACGTAGTTTCCGTCTATGTCCGTCACTGCCATATTCTGGCTTCCGAGCTCGGCGACTACCACTCCGACAAGCGGTTCACCGCCGGCATCTTTCACGGTTCCGCTGACAGTAAGACTCTGTGCCATTGCAGACAAGGCACAGAGTGACACGAGCAGAACCAATGCTATAATTCTTTTCATAAACTTCTCCTATTCTGTGTATTCCTTCGTGAGAACGAGTTCCTCGTAGGAAACGATTTTCTGAGTGAATCCGAAATATCTGTCCTTGCTCCACCAGATGTTGAACGATTTCGGGACACTGTTTCCGTCGAGAGTCAGCTGCTGGAAGGCAAGGGTAATTGTGTGCGAAGACTCGTCAAATACAGGCTCGGCCTCCCACGCACAACTGCCCGGAGTCGAGAAAATGTACCAGCCGGCAGGATTGCTCTTTGAAGGGCCATTGAAGTGGATGCTGTAGTATTTGTTTGCATCCGCGTCGACATTGAATCCCTGAATGCCAATACGAACTTTACCATCTGCAAAGCTTGCTGAGAAAGGCCTGGAAGCAAGTTCTCCCTTCTGCAGAGAAACAGCAAAGGTCTCAAGCGGTGTTTGGGAAGCGAAGACAAAGTCACTCTTGTCTGCACCGGCGTCGGTGTTGCGGGTGACCTTCCAGGTGCCGAGAAGGTAGTACCAGTCACTTTTTTTCGGGAGCGAAAGATTAATGTAAACGGGCTCGATGCTGCCGTCTGCCGGAGTTATGCAGGCGCGTCCGCTGAAAGCCTTGCGGCTCTGAGCACGGCTTACCGCGAATGTCACTCCGCTTTCGCTTTTTGTGAAACTGAAGATGTTCTCAGGATTTTCCGGAAGCGTCACTTCATAATCAGAGGTGCATTTTACGAGCGATTGCAACTGTTTCTCACTGTCAGAAAACGAGAGATTAGTCTCGCTGACGATTATTCCGTGGAAAGCGGACTGGGTGACAGTGAAACTTACTGCCTCAACGCCCTCTGCCCTGACGGTCACAACTGCTGTCCTCTCGCTGTCTCCGGTGTAGGAAAAGACATTGAAAAGCACCGATGATTTGGCTGTCGAAACCCTGAGCCATTCGGGAGCGGACGATTCCGCAGCAAAAGGAACATTCGCCTCAATTTCGGCCGAACCGAGTCCGCCCTCAGAGGAGAATGAGGTCGCTGAAATGCTCTTCAGTTGAAGGATTGATGCATCCTGAACTTTGGTGCACGCGCCGGCGGCAAAGAAGATTGCCGTCAGAACAAGTGCAGAAAACACACGCTGTTTCATTTTCAGTGTCATTAGAATTATCAGTTTTCAGTTATTATGAGATGAGTTTTCGAGATTTCTATTTCACATATTCAATAGTCACCTGAGAATCAGTCATTTTCTTGGTTTCATCCAGGACTATATGAAGATAGCTGAACTGGAAGGTCTCACCATTCTTGACTTTGAGGTCGACAGGAATCTCCACCACAGGATTCTCCCGGCTGATTTCAATTCCGATGTCATCCTTTTTGAAGCGGACCCAACCGGCCGCATTGATTTGGACAAGTTTGAGTTTCACCGGGTCCTCTCCCCTTCTCCAGGTGAAACGAAGTCCCTTCAAAAGAGGATAATCCTCCGGTGCTATCATCCTTATGACTCTGGTGCTGCCGTCTGTCATGTCGAAAGACGTCCATCCCGGAAGCTCGTCCGGATTGGTCTCGATGTCGTGAGCAGCGGCGACAAGAGCTCTGGCCTCGGCAACAGGATCCGTGCAGTGAGTGAAATCGGAAACGCCGTGGCTCTCTTCCGCCCACTTGTACTCCCATGCGTCGAAATCGAACGGTTTTCCCTCCTTGCAGGAGTCGAACCAATGCTGCCATCTCGGCAAGTAGTAGTCCCTGATGAGTCCGGACCACATTCTGCACGAATAATCGTCCAGCCCATCGGCCCGGCGACCGCGTCCCCAAGTGGTCACAAGTCTCTTGGCATTTGTCTCATATTTGTCGCTTTCCACGGAATCCTTTCCCCACTCGCGGGCAAAACCGACCCATCTTTCAAGACGTGTCACAGGATTGAGGTCAAGAAGCCTGTCCGCACGATACATGAGGTCAACGAAACGTGCCTCGAGCGAAGATGCCGTATCCTTGTCGCCAACAAGATATGCCCGATGAATCTGCTGCGCGAGCACGTCCGCCTTTCCGAAGGCATAGATTCCTGCCCAAAGGGCGAGGTCGGTGAGATAGGCACTGTCATTCCCGAGTTCATCGGATGCTGCGACAAAAGCCTCAAGCGCCTCGAAATGAGTCTTGGATACGGAATAGCGGCCGCCGAGACCGTCGAACGGCTTTTCCTGCACGCGGTACTGCGCCCGGCTTGAGCAGAACCCGTAGTCGCTTGCAAGCATCTTGTCCCAAAACTCCATTATGGCGTCAGGGCAGGCGCCGTAGCGGTTGACGGTGTAGTTGCGAAGCCATTCACGGATGTCCTTGTGAGATGTGCTCCATGCCGCGTCCGCGATGATTTCATAGACCACCTCATTGTTCTCCACGCCCTCCGGAGCGGTTCCGAGACCTATGAGATTACCTTTGTTCGGAGAGGTGAGGGCGTTGAGATGCCCATTGAGATAGAAGTCAAGGTCTCCGACAGGGCAAGTTCGACCTCCGAAGTTCGGCACGGTGCTGTAAATCCATTTTTTGCCGTATATCCCTTTCGCGTAGTTCCAGGTGTATTCATTCTCCCAGATTCCGTAGTTGAAATCGACGCTCAGATCAAGAAGGAGCATCCTGTCATCCGGAACCTTTGAGAAAAGTGCGCGTATGCTCTCCGGATCCCAGATATGCCTCTGGTAGCCGAACATCCAGCCCTGAAGCACCCAGATTGCATCGGGATTGGCGGACGAGATGGAATTGTAGAGAGCCTGTCCATACGAGGCAATCTGCTCGAAACGTTCCTGCGTGCCTCTTTCCGCAAACGGCACCTTCATTTCGTTGAAGCTGTCGGCAAGATAGTATCTGCCCTTCCCGAATTCTTTCTCCCATTCCTTAATATATTCCTTCGCAATACGCTGATAGAGTTCAGTTTCCGGGAATATGAAGCTGGAGAAATAGTCAGGACCGTCAGCCCATCCTGTCTCGACAAGTTCAGCATCCGGAAACACCCTCTTGAGGCCCTTAGGCACAAATCCGGCGAAAGCATTGTACACCGGCGACATTCCGAGCTCGTTCATCCTGTCTATTATCTTGTGCTCGAGAGCTATCGTCTTGTCATACCACTCTTGTGAAGGGTGTCCGTCAATTCCGGACATATTTCCCATACGAAACCACGGAAGATGCGCAGCGCCGGCCATAAAATCTCCTATTTCCTCCTCTGTAAGCCCGAGACTTCTCCATACACGGGCAAAAATGGCCTCGCTTCCAATCGGAGAGAGCGGCATATCGATTCCGTGCAGCGCCATCCAGTCGAGTTCCCTCTCCCACTGCTCCCAGCCCCAATATGGCATGGTGTAGCCGAAAGTGCAGACATTCATATACTGCCTGTGTTCGAACGGGGTCGTGACAATCTTCAGCGGAGTGTCGGGAAAAGCTTTGGGAAGCTGTATGTTATTGATTGTCCATGTGAACATTCCGTAATGACCGGAGGTCACATAGTCATAGAATCCCCGGCATGCCGCGGTGACGGAACTGCCCTTCACAATCAGTTTGCCGTTCTTTGCCTCCGTTGAAAAATATTCCCCTTCGGAAACAGGACCGGTAACCTCTATGACAAGATTTTTCGGATAATGGCCAAGAGTTCTCGCGATTACTCCACGCGCGGCTTTCGAATGCCCGTCATGTCGTGAAGCGTATGCCGGCAATGACGAGGACAACGCGATTATTGAACTTGCAATGAACAATGTGGATAGTCTAAAAAAATGCTTCATTATTCTTTATATGGTTATCAATTTAAGCGAAAGTTAAAACCATATAAACGCAAAAACAAGATGTAATAATACAAATATAAATCTTTTATGGAATTATAAATCTGATTATCAAAGGAATAACAAAATAACGCGGCACAGAAAATATAAATTCTGTTCAAGTCAAATTGAGGCTATTTTCATGATATTTTCCTCAAAATGCTCCGGGACAAGAGCCTTCAGACGAGTGCGCGAGCGGTAGGCGTAGATTGTAGAACGGGAGTAGCCGAGAAGCGATGATATGCGTTCTGAAGAGTCTATTCCAAGCCGGACCAGTGCATAAATCCGGAGTTCGGGCGTCAGCATCTGGGAGGAAGCCGGAGTGACCTTTGCTCCTGGAGTGAGAAGTTCGTTGAAATCATGGACGAACGTCGGAAAGATGGAGAGAAAAGTTTTGTCAAACACGCTGTAAAAGGAAGTCCACTCATGCTCAACAACGGCATTTGACTTGAGTGCTTCATTTAGAGCCGCAGTTTCACCGCGCAGCGCCATCCTGTTCAAGGACAGACGGTAGTCATCCAGGCGCTCGATTCTCGTGACGCATTCGAGCATCATCTGAGTCACATACTTGTTCTTAATGTTACTGGCCTCGCGAACGAGAGCCATCGCCTTTTCCTGTTCGTCACGGGCTTTCTGGAGCAGCCGTCTCTGCCGTTTAAGAAACATGACGAGCACGAGCAGCAATATGACAAACGGAAAGAGCGCAATAAGACAAGATATCACAATCACGGAGTCTCTCCTTTTGGCTTTGATATAGGACTCGTTGACCAGGGACAGAAGCGGAGCAATGTTGTCAACCTTGAGCCTTGCCTTACAGAAGACGGCGTCATTGAGCGAGCGAGTCAGATAGGCCTGCGCCCTCGCGAGATCTCCTTCGTCATAGAGCAGGAGCGCAAGTTCCTGCAAAGCTATATACTCCTTCTTGGAATTGAGCAGGTCGGACATCGCGGACAGCACAAGATAGTCCATCCCCTTATCCTTCATTCCGAGCGCCGAATAGATGTCATACACTGAGAGGGCGACGGAACCCATCGCCGGATCGCTCGGCGACAGCGACTCACAGACCGGCAGGACAAGTTCAAGGGCCGCTTTATAATTTCCTTCCGAAAGAAGCCTGTCGCACTGAAAAACCGTATATCCCGGACGATAAAGCAGTATGGAATCGCGGCACATGCAGGAAAGCCTTCTGAAATGTTTCGCCATTTCCGGTTCAAGGCACTGGTTAGCCAATGACTCGTAGTCGAAATAATAGAGATAGAACATGTCAGCAAGAGAGTCCTCGTCCATTGCCCTGCGATCAATCCTGTCAAGCAGGGCAAGAGACTCATCGTACAGCCCGGAAGTACCGAATTCCTTGGCCAGTCCGGCAAGCGACCGGTCAATCAGGCTGCGTTCTCCTATCTTTTCCGCGATGGAAAGGGCTTTACTGGCATACACAATTGCCGAATCCGTTCTATACTTGTCGTACAAAGTCCGCATTTCTTCCATCAGAAAGAAACGCTCCCTGTCGGAAATTTCAGACCTGTCAAGCAGGGCACGACATGAATCTATTCGATGCAGCCTCGGCAAATCATACGCCTCAGAGTTCTGTACGACCGCGTCCAAATCCGCCAATGAAGGAAAACTCCTGCCTGCCGTCCCTGCCTGACTATGCAGCGGGACAACAAGCAGGAGCAATGATATCAGAACTTCTGTCACAATGTACGCTTTACTTCGACGACCTGATAGGCCTCAACTATATCCCCAACCTTGATATCGTTGTAGTTCAAGATATTCAGACCGCAGTCCTGGCCGGAAACAACTTCCTTGACATCGTCCTTGAACCTCTTGAGGGAGCCGAGTTCTCCGGTGTAGACAACGATGCCGTCACGGATGACACGAATCTTGGAAGTGCGCTGGAGCTTGCCCTCGCGGACAATCGCGCCGGCGATGGTTCCGACCTTTGAAATCTTGAATGTCTCAAGCACTTCGGCCGTGGCTGTAATCTCTTCCTTCTCCTCCGGAGCAAGCATGCCCTCGATACCATCCTTGACCTCGTTGATAGCGTCGTAGATGACAGAGTAGAGACGGATTTCGATTTCCTCCTTCTCGGCAAGCTTACGCGCACCGGTCGAAGGACGAACCTGGAAGCCTATAATGACGGCGTCTGAAGCCGCAGCAAGGAGCACATCTGATTCGGAAATGGCACCGACAGCCTTGTGAATCACGTTCACGCGCACCTCCTCGGTTGAGAGTTTGATGAGCGAGTCGGACAACGCCTCCACAGAGCCGTCCACATCACCCTTGACGATGACATTGAGTTCCTTGAAGTTGCCGATGGCAATACGGCGTCCGATTTCCTCGAGAGTCATGTGCTTCTGGGTCTTGATGCCCTGAATGCGGATGAGCTGCTCGCGCTTGTTGGCTATTTCCTTAGCCTCGCGCTCGTCGGCCATAATGTTGAAGGTTTCACCCGCAGTCGGAGCTCCGTTGAGTCCGAGGACTGAAACAGGAGTGGAAGGTCCGGCCTCGTCAACTTTCTGACCGCGCTCGTTGAACATAGCCTTCACACGACCCGTGTAGCAGCCGGAAAGCATCACGTCACCGACGCGCATCGTGCCGTTCTGGACGAGTACGGTGGCAAGATAGCCGCGGCCCTTGTCGAGAGAAGACTCGATGACGGCACCGGTAGCCCTGCGGTTCGGATTAGCCTTGAGGTCAAGCATATCGGCCTCGAGGAGCACCTTGTCGAGAAGCAGGTCCACGTTGATTCCCTTCTTCGCCGAGATTTCCTGGCACTGGTACTTTCCACCCCAGTCCTCGACGAGTATGTTCATGTTCGAGAGTTGCTCACGAATCTTGTCCGGATTGGCTCCCGGCTTGTCTATCTTGTTGATTGCAAACACCATCGGAACGCCGGCCGCCTGAGCGTGGCTGATAGCCTCGACAGTCTGCGGCATTATCGCATCGTCTGCGGCAATGATGATGATGGCAAGGTCGGTCATCTTCGCGCCTCGGGCACGCATAGCCGTGAAGGCCTCATGTCCCGGGGTGTCGAGGAATGTAATCCTGCGGCCGCTCGGGAGCTTCACGTTGTAGGCACCGATGTGCTGGGTGATTCCTCCGGCCTCGCCGGCAATCACGTTAGCCTTTCTGATGTAGTCGAGCAGGGATGTCTTTCCGTGGTCGACGTGTCCCATGACCGTAATCACAGGAGGTCTCGGCACGAGATCCTCCGGCTTGTCGGTCTCCTCCTCGGAATTGATTTCCTCCGTGAGGTTGGCGGTCACGAACTCGACCTCATAGCCGAACTCTTCTGCGACGAGCACGAGGGTTTCCGCATCGAGGCGCTGATTGATTGACACCATGAGACCGAGGCTCATACATGCCGCGATGACCTTGGTGACAGGAGTGTTGTTCATAAGGGTCGCGAGGTCGTTTACCGTCACGAACTCCGTGACTTTCAGAACCTTCTTGTCGAGTTCCTGCTGTTGGATCTCCTCCTGGAGCCTGTCAGCGGCGGCCTCCCTCTTCTCCTTTCTGTGTTTTGCACCGAAATTGTTCTTGCCCTTACCCTCGTTCATGCGGGCGTAGGTCTCTTTGATCTGCTTTTGGATTTCCTTCTGCATCTCCTCGGTCTCGGCCTCGGTCATAGCCGGCCGGAACCTGTCCTTTCCGCGGTTGCGGCCCTTTCCGCCGCCGTTGCTGTCATTCCGTTTGCCGTCCTTGCCGAACCCGCCGCCGTTCTTTCCGCCGCCGTTTCCGCCCTTCGACTGATTGTTGGAAGCGTTTATCTTGGTGACGTCAACCTTCTGGCTCTGTCCCGGTTTGATTCTTTCTCTCTTGCCCTTCTTTTTCGGAGTCTCGAACTTGCTCAGATCTACTTTACCCATAACCTTCGGCCCGGCAAGTTTCTCGACCTCAATCACAGCCTCGCGAGGTTCCTTCCTGACAGGCTGTTCCTCAACCGGTTTGACAGGCTCGGCCGCCGGGGATTCTGCGACCGTTTCCTGTGTCTCCGGTGCTTCCGGCTCCGCAGGCTTTTCCTCAACCGGCTTTTCCGGAGCTGAAGGCGCAATCTCTTCTTCCACCGGAGCAGATGCGACAACCGGAGTCTCCACAACCTTCTCGGCAGGAGCCTCCACAGGTGCGACTGCCACGGGTGCCGGAGTTTCATCCACAACCGGTTCCGGCTGTTTCTCAAGGACAGGCGCCTCAACAGGCTTTTGCGCGACCGCAGGCTTTTCCTGAGTCGCCGCGATGGACGTTGTCTTGATGATAACCTCTTTCTCCGCCTCGTCCTCTTCAGAAGAAGGCTTCTTCTTGGAAACGTCAATCATTTCCTTGAGCTTGGTGGCAACCTTCTCGGAATCCTGCTTTGCAGCGAGGTCTCCTCCGAACTTGGCCTCCACAGCCGGCATGAACTCATCCGAAATCTTGGCATTCGGATCGCTTGAAGTGATGTTTGCTCCCTTCCCGTTCAGGAAATCGATGAGCGTTCCCAGCCCGATATTGAACTGTCTTGCAATTTTACTTAATCTGATTTCTGCCATATAATCCCCTTATAGTTTATTCCTTCCATTCACTTGTGTCCTGCCGCGGACAAGCCCGGACATCCGCCGGGCAGACAGCCGCAGACCTATTCGAACTCGGCGCTCAGGATGCGGCGAACGTCCTCCACGGTCTCGTCATCAAGATCCGCCCTCTTCGCAAGGTCTTCCGGATCGATGGCAAGCACGCTCTTGGCGGTGTCGCAGCCAATTGACTTGAGTTTGTCGATGATCCACTGATCAATCTCGTTGTCGAATTCGTCCAGAAGAACATCCTCTTCCTCGTCTTCCTCAAGATCCACCTTCGGAGTCTCTCTCCAGACCTCAATCTCCTTACCCACAAGCATTCCGGCAAGACGGATGTTCACGCCACCGCGACCGATACCCTTTGTAACCTCCTCCGGAAGCATATAGACCTTGATTTTCCCGTCCTCTCCGTTGACGATTGAAGAAATCTTTGCAGGAGCAAGCGCACGGGTGATGAGAAGCTGGGTGTTGGAAGTCCACTGGATGACATCGATATTCTCGTTGCGGAGCTCGCGGACGATTCCGATGATGCGGGAGCCTTTCACGCCGATGCATGCTCCGATCGGGTCAATCCTGTCGTCATACGACTCTACGGCAACTTTCGCCCTCTGCCCAGGGACACGCACAACCTTCTTGATGGTGATGAGACCATCGTAAATCTCCGGCACCTCAGCCTCGAAGAGTTTCGCAAGGAACTCGTCGGAAACGCGCGAAAGCGTGATAATCGGAGTCGTGTTCCTCATCTCCACGGACTTGATGATGGCCTTCACGGAGTCTCCCTTCTTGAAGTGCTCGCCAGGAATCTGCTCCATCTTCGGAAGTTTCAATTCATTGCCCTCGTCGTCAAGAAGAATAACCTCCTTAGCCCATGTCTGATGAACCTCTCCGGAGAAGAGCTGTCCGACCATATCCTTATATTTATTATAAAGATTGGCCTTCTCGAGGTCCATGATTCGGCCCTGAAGATTCTGCCTGATATTGAGAATACCCCTGCGGCCGAAGTCCTTCATCTCGATTTTCTTCGCGAAGGTCTCGCCTATCTCGTAGTCGTCGCCGTTGGCGTTCACCTCCTCAAGCGAAATCTGCTTGTTCGGGTCCTCCACATTCTCGACGACTTCCCTGTTCCAGTAAATCTCGCAGTCTCCCTTGTCGATGTTGATGATGACGTCGAAGTTGTCAGCATCGCCATAGACCTTGGCAATCTGGGTTCTGAACACGTCCTCAAGCACACCCATCATCGTAGGGCGGTCGATGTTCTTCTGATTCTTAAATTCCGCAAAAGCGTCCTTCAGTTCAATCTTTTCCATATTATATATATACTTATTTTATTACTTAAAATCAATGTGCGGACGGACATAGTTCAGCTCATCATACCCGAAGCTGTCGCAATGCTCCACGAGTTCCTTTTTCTTCTTGCCCTCGACGGCTTCGCGCAGCGTATATTTCAGCGTCACAGCGTCTTCGTCCGCCCCGACAAGTTCCGCAACGAACTTTCTTCCACCCTTAAGCGCCGCTTCCACCTGCGTCCCCACGGCCTTCCGATATTGTTTCAGCACCTTGAACGGCTGATCAAGCCCGGCCGAGGTCACCGTCAGCGAATAGTCCTCAACCGACCTGTCGAAGCATTCCTCAAACCTGCGGCTGATTTCCACGCAGTCGTCCAGAACAACGTTTGAATCTTCTGACTCAATTACAATCTCGACATCATTGTCTTTCGAAACATTTATTTCAACAATGAAGCATTTCCGTGCAACAATGGCGTCCCCCACTGCATCTATAATCTCTGAAATTTTCATTTCAACAAATTTAATGAGTTCGGAGCATGAAAAAAGGGAACTCGACGTCCCCTTTCTCTCTCACGGCGGCAAAGGTAGGAAAAATGTATTACCTTTGCAAATATTTTTAAAACAGGATTAAAACAAAAGACTGCTTATGGAATTGACAGCAGGAAAGATAGCAGAAATATTGAGCGGAGAAGTCGAAGGGGACAAAGACGCCACGGTGACTACATTCGCAAGAATCGAAAGCGGAAAACCAGGAGCGATATCTTTTTACGCAAATCCGAAATACGAGGAATATGTCTACGCCAGCAAGGCGACAATAATCATAGCAAATAAGACATTCGAGCCGAAAAGGCCGGTCAGCGCGACTCTCGTGAGGGTCGACGATGCATATTCGGCAGTAGCCCTGCTTCTCGAATACGTCACAGCCCAGAAGAAGAAATATTTCCGTCATCGTGGACGGTATTGCCGCATTGCGTTTTCATCGAAAGTGGGCAGGAAGGTTTACGTCGGCGATTTCGCATATATAGGGAAAAAGGCGAAGGTCGGCGATTTCACGAAGGTCTACGAACAGGTGTACATCGGTGACGGAGCGATCGTCGGAAAAAACTGCATCCTCTACCCGGGAGTAAAGATTTATCCGGGGATGGTCATCGGAAACAATGTGATTATCCACGCCAATGCGGTCATCGGGGCAGACGGGTTCGGCTTCGCACCGCTTGAGGACGGGACATACAGAAAAATCGAACATACAGGAAACGTCATCATCGAGGACAACGTCGAAATCGGCGCGAACACCTGCGTTGACAAATCCCAAATGGGTTCAACCATCATACATAAAGGCGTAAAGATCGACAATCTCTGCCAGATTGCACATAACGTGGAGGTCGGTGAGAACACGGTTATGAGCGCGATGGTAGGAATCGCCGGTTCTACGAAGGTCGGCGAGCACTGCATCTTCGCAGGACAGGCAGGCATCGCGAACGGGCTGAAGGTTCCTCCGCACACGACTCTCGGAGCGCAGACCGGTCTCATAGGCAATCTGAAGAAGGAAGGAGAGGTGCTCTTCGGAACTCCGGCAATCCCGCATAGGGAGTTCCTTAGGGGCTATGCAATCTTCAGAAGAAACGGAAAGGGTGACAAATAGGTGCGACGATTCAGCATTTGGAGCAAGGGCAGGAATCACGAGAAAACGAATAAAAATTTTTGCTTACCTTTGCGCCCCGAAATTATTAGAATAGAAATTATTCAATGTCCCAGGTCTATGGATTGCACGGCATAAAGTCCCCAAATCTATCCTCTGGGATTTTGAATCAGATTTTTGAGGATAGATTTGTTTTTGAAGAGTGAGCATACCGGGCGTATGCGACCGATGAGAAAACAAATATAGACCAAAAAGATATTCAAAAGATGAAGAAACAAAATACACTTAAAAGAGAGTATGCCTTCAGTGGCAAGGGCCTGCACAGTGGGCGGCCGGTGACGATGACATTGAAACCGGCACCAGTAAACACGGGAATACGTTTCGTAAGAACGGACATCGGACCTGACGCAACGATCGATGCACTCGCGGAGAATGTGTCATCAACGGCACGCAGTACTACCATTTCCTCAGGAGAGGCCACTGTAGGGACAATAGAGCACCTTCTTTCGGCACTCACGGGTCTCGGAGTCGACAATGTTCTTGTGGATATCGATAGCGCCGAAGTTCCTATTCTTGACGGAAGCGCAAAGCCATATGTGGAAGCAATCGCTCCTGATGGGCTGGCGGAACAGGATGCACCAAGACACTATGTAACTCTTAAAGAGACTGTTGAATACAAGAATCCGGAAACTGGAGCATTCCTCAGGATTGAACCTGCCGACACGTTCAGCTACGACATCACGATCGACTTCAACTCCCGTGTTCTCGGAGTTCAGAGCGCAAGGTTCGATGCAGGAACGGACTACATCCGCGAGATCAGTGCCTGCCGCACATTCTGCTTTTTTCACGAAGTGGAGTATCTGCTTGCGAACAATCTCATCAAGGGAGGCGACGTGGACAATGCTCTGGTGATTGTGGAACATCCGATTACTGTTGAGCAGCTCAAGAACGTCTGCAGCCACATAGGCAAACCGGAACTTAAAGTCAAGGACGGTTACCTCAATGAGTCGCTGCATTTCGACAACGAGTGCGCTCGTCACAAGCTGCTTGACCTCATCGGAGACCTGCGTCTGACGGGAGGCTTCCTGCAGGCCAAGGTGACGGCATATAAATCAGGACATACAATCAATACGGCTGTCGCCAAGATGGTCAGAGAAAAAATAAAATAGAAAAAAATATGAGCACAACTATTCATCCTCTTGCCTGCGTTCATCCGAATGCAAAGATTGGTGACAATGTGGAAATCGGCCCTTATGCCTATGTTGACGAGTTCGTCGAGATTGGAGACGGCTGCAAGATTCTGCCCCACGCCACGATTTTCAATTACGTCAAAATGGGAAAGAATTGCAGCATTTTCCCCGGAGCCGTTGTGGGAGCTATCCCTCAGGACCTCAAGTTTGACGGAGAGGTGACCTATGTGGAACTCGGTGACAATGTGACTGTTCGTGAGTGCGCCACCATCAACAGGGGTACCAAGGCCAGCGGCAAGGGAGTGACCAAAGTGGGCAGCAATACCCTCTTGATGTCCTACTGCCACGTGGCACACGACTGCACCGTCGGAGAACACTGCATTCTCGTAAGTTATGTGGGCATCGCAGGTGAGACTGATGTCGATGACTGGGCAATACTGGGAGGAAGCACTGTGGCTCATCAGTTCTCGAAAATCGGAAAGCACGCTATGGTTGGCGGCGGCTCCAAAATCAACAAGGATATTCCGCCTTATGTTCTCTGCGGACGCGACCCTCTCACCTACGCCGGAGTGAACCTCGTGGGACTCCGCAGGAGAGGATTCACATCCGACCAGATCCGCAACATCAAGGATATGTACGACATGATCTACAACTCCGGAATGAACGTCAGCGATGCTCTTGACAAGATAGAAATAGGTTTCCCGGACTGCGAGGAGAAGAAGACGATACTCGAGTTTATACGCAACTCTTCACGAGGAATAATCAAAGGGCCGTCCGTATCCAAGACCGGCGAAATGGACTAAGGGCGGGGCGCAGAGATGACATAGTTCCAAGGTAGCGGTCTGCTTCGTCGGGTGGTTATTAATAATGGTTGCTGATGGTTTTATTGACAACGGCTTACTTTCCGCCTATTGAATATTTGGCGGCTATAGCAAATGAATGCAGGTTTAATCCCGGGATGACCGAGGTTGAACCTGCGGTCGTTTACATTGAGGCCTGCGAACACTATGTGAAGCAGTCGTGGCGAAACCGCTGTCGTTTCTATGCCGCAGACGGGGCGCAGACGCTAAACTTCCCCGTGCGTCACGAGGATTTCGGAAAACCGATTTCCCAAATGCGCATAGACTGGAAAACCGACTGGCTGACAAGACACGAACGCGCCATCATCTCGGCCTACCGCACCTCCCCCTATTTCGAATACTACCAGGACGAACTCTTCGCCATTCTCGATTCCCGCCCGGAGTTGATGTTGGACTTCAACACGCAGATACTCAAGTTTTTCCTGCGTAAGACAGGCATTCCGGCCGACATCCGTTTCACAAGCGAATGGGAGGCGGTTACCATCGAGGGACATAAAGTCACCGACCTCCGCGAAGCCATCCACCCCAAACGACCGAATACTATCCTGAAAGACCTCGGACTCGAAAGACCCTACTGGCAAGTATTCTCCCCAAAATACGGATTCATCCCAGGCCTCTCCATAATGGACCTCCTCTTCAACGAAGGCCCCGACAGCATCTGCTATCTGAAAAATTTTTAAAGCCATTCAAATAGATTGTAGGCAACGGAATTTTCATTACCTTTGTGTGTATCTGCTCGTGCCTCGGTGAAGGTGCACGGAGAGTTAACATCGTGGGAATGGAATTATGTATTATAGGCTGATTGAAAAGAAAAGAAATGAGTGGTTCTTGTCCGGAGATTGTCCGGTTAGAGAATTGGTTCGTTATATTCAGGAACGTGGAAAGATGCGCGATACCCAAATTGAAGCCATCAAAACCTATTTGTTCCTTCTGATAAAATGCGAAAACAAACCGCTGTGGAAGCTGTTCTCGTCAGGTTTCTTCAACACTCTCGACTTGCAGGAAACAGAATTGAGACAACACACGAGGGAATATATGCTTGCTCATCCTGCTGCCCAAGCACTTTACGAATACTCTGTTTTGCAAGACAGAAACGGCAAACAAATAGCTCCTGAGCTTGAAAAACAACTACGCATCGCACCGGAAAGCATTGACTGCGAAGAAGTCTTCCGCAAAATTTTCTACAATGTCAGCTACACGGACTATCTTTTCAGCCTTCCGATGGGAGCCGGAAAGACATTCTTGATGGCCGCGTTCATCTACATCAACCTCTATTACGCCACTCTCAAGCCGGAAGACCCGACATTCGCACATAACTTTATAGTCCTCGCACCGTCCGGACTGAAATCCTCAATAATCCCAAGCCTTAAACACATAAAGGAATTTGACCCAGCTTGGATCATACCGGAACCTGCGGCCGGTCAATTGCGAAAGATGATATGCTTCGAAGTCCTCGACGAATCCAAGAGCGGACAAAAGAGCAATATGACCAGGAATCCCAATGCAAGGAAGATAAGTTCACATCAGCCGTTTGAAGATTTGATGGGGCTTATTGCTGTGACTAATGCTGAGAAAGTCATACTAAGCAAAATAGACAACGACAAAGACCCTACGGCATTCGATGCCAGTGAGTTGGCAGCATTAAATCAAGCCAATGAGTTGCGGGCAATAATAGGCAGGATTCCCAATCTGGCCGTAATCATCGACGAGGTACACCACGCTACAGATAGTGAAATAAAACTCAGACAAGTAGTTACAGAATGGGGAACATCCAATGGTTTTCACTCAATTCTCGGTTTTTCCGGAACTCCTTACCTTGACAAGACAGAAAGTGTTCAGCTCGCGAATGGGCTTTCAATGAGAAATACAGATCTGACAAACGTTGTTTATCACTATCCTCTTGTCGATGGAGTAGGAAACTTTCTTAAACGCCCAACAATCAATTACACAGACAACACTCAGGAGGAAATCATACGAAGTGGAGTCAATGAGTTTTTGAAGGAATATGGAGACAGTGTCTATTCCGACGGAACCTGTGCAAAACTTGCCATATACTGCGGAAGAATCGAAAATCTCGAAGAAACAGTCTATCCTCTTGTTTCACAAATCCTTGCAGCCAAAGGAATGAATCCTGGAGAGAGTATTTTGAAGTACCACGGCGGCAACAGGGAGTATAGCGCTCCGGAAGGTGCTGAAACTGAGTTTAGTCTGCTCGATAGTCCTTCATCTAAAATACGGATAGTATTACTCGTCCAAATTGGTAAAGAAGGTTGGGACTGCAGGAGCCTCACGGGAGTTATACTGCCCCAGAAAGGGGTATGCCCAACTATTATGGTGCTTCAGACAAGCTGTAGATGCCTAAGGGAAGTCTCCCACGGAGACGATGAAACTGCAATCATCTGGTTGAACAAGTTCAACGCCGACATACTAAACAAGCAGCTCAAGCAACAGCAGAACATTTCTTTGGAGGAGTTCAAAAAAGCCGCGTCTGCAAATATACGGACCATTAGGAGGTTCTCCAGAATGGAGACTTTGAATGTTCCTCCGGTCGAGTTCTATCAACTGAAGATAAACTACAGCAGCATCCCAATAGAGGAAAGTTTCGACATTTACGCAAACCTCTCCCCCGAAAGAATTATTGTAATGAAGGATGAAAATTTCATTCACATTCAGGACATAACCGGCCAAATACTTGGGACATATATGACAGATACAACAAGTGTGAAACTGACTACCTTCAACGATTGGATATTCCAGATATACAAGGAGAGTTTCGGACTTTTAGGGCTGGAGCAACTTTATGAGCAAACAACAAGATTGAAGACAATCTATGACAGAATTACCGCAAATTCTGCAGAGGACGACTGTCAGGTGCTGCTTCCGCAGTTCGACCACGAAGAAATCCGTTCAAGAATACGCCGTGCGTTCACTCCGTCACGCAAACTGAAGATAAACGAAGAGATAATTCCGGAAAAGGCGAGTCTGCTGAGAATCGAACGACTGACCAGTCCGGTGCAAGCCGCCGAAACAGAATTATATTTCCCTGATGCGCAGGCGGTTACTGAAATCATCGAAGACGATTCCAAGCCTGAAGCGCCGGAGATGTCCGCAGAAGAAAAGGCAGCAATGGAACTGCTGAGAAAACGCGGTCTCAGTTTCACCGACACGAACGACCGCCATCCGGAACGCAGACAGACCTACCACTATCTCCCCTATCGTTTCGACAGCCGACTCGAATGCTCAGTGTTCAGCGAAGAGATGCTACCGCTACTCAGGGACAAAAAAATAGAGGTCTATTTCAATGGTGACGACACGTTGACCGATTTCTCAATAGGCTGTTATGCGAAACGAGGCGGCAATACTTGGGAGTATCTCGGAAAGTATATCCCGGACTTCATAATGTTCAACAGAGACACCAGCGGGCAGATTGACCGCATCGCAATCATAGAAACCAAGGGTGAAGGCTTTAGTACAAAATTCATCGAACGGAAAAGATTTATGGATGATGTCTTTGTACCACAGAATAACAAAAAGTTCGGATATGACAAATTCCGGTTCCTTTACATCGAAGACACATTGTCAGTGGCCGCAAGGGAACGGATGCTGAGCAGAACAATCACAGAATTCTTTGAAAATCAGAAATAAAGAATAGAACTATGGCTGTAGAATATATACCTTATTTTCCGGAACCTATTGAGGGGCAGGCAATTCTCGATAATTTTGCAAGAACACGCAGGGCATTGAAATACCGAGGGGCTAACGAAGTTTTCACCCACTTAAAAAGAGGAATGCCACTTTATGAAACCCAAATAACGGAAACGGTGGGGGCAAATCCAGACGGTAATCTCATCATTCGGGGCGAATGCCTTTCGGCCTGTGCTTATCTCAAGAGTCAGGGAAAAACTGTCGATCTCGTCTATATAGATCCCCCGTTCGCTTCGGGCGCGGACTATGCAAAGAAAATCTATATAAGAAAGAATCCGAAGGTAGCCGAGGCTATCAAAGAGGCGGAAAGCGAACTTGACAACAGCGAGTTGAAGACTTTCGAGGAGACTATGTACGGAGACATCTGGGACAAGGAACGCTACTTGAATTGGATGTATGAGAACCTTTGTGCAATAAAGGCTGTGATGAGCGACAATGCCAGCATCTATGTGCACTTGGATTGGCACATAGGACATTATGTCAAGATTCTGATGGATGAGATTTTCGGAGAGGAAAATTTCAGGAATGAGATAGTGTGGTGCTATTATGGTCCTGGGTCTCCTGGTATGAGAAACTTTAACAGAAAGCATGACACTATATTTTGGTATTCAAAAAGTGATGAATACCAGTTTAATGACCAAGATGTCCGAATTGCTCATAACGAAAAGACTTTGGATAATTTTAAAAAAGGATTGGAAGGCTCTGGGTTTATATCCGATAATTATGACCTTGACAAAAAAGGTAAAATTCCAGAAGATTGGTGGGAAATGGCGATTGCTGGCAGATTTCCAAATGATGGGGTAAAAAGGGTTGACTATGCAACAGAAAAACCATGGGCTCTTCTTGAGCGTATTATCAAAGCTTCAAGTAACGAAGGTATGCTTGTGGCGGACTTCTTCGGAGGAAGCGGAGTGACGGCGGCCGTGGCGAATAGGCTCGGAAGGAAGTTTATCCACTGTGACGTCAACATAAACAGCATCCAGACGGCACGCGACCGTCTCAAAAGCGCAGGTGCGGAATTTGAAATGCGGGAGGTAAAAGACGGAGTGTCGCTCTATCGCAATCCTGCGCAGACTATGACAAAACTGATATCTCTCATTCCGGGACTCGGCAAAGACAATAATCTGTCTGCCGCTTGGGCCGGTAGCATCACCGACCCTCAAATAGGGCGCATCCCCGTGTATCTACCTAATCTGCTTGACAGTTCATCCAGAATGCTGACACTTCCTGATGTCGCAGCCATTGTGCGGGAGGAACTTTCTGACTTGCCGGAAGACACGAAGAAAGTCGCCATTTACTACATCGACATTGACGGACTCGACGAAATCGAAAAGTTTATCAAGGAGACGAACAGCACGCTGATTGATGTAGAACTTCGTGACTTAAAGATTGTTCTTGACGAAGTTGTAGCTGACGATTTCGCTCAATGGAACATCTCTCTGTCTACAGATGGGCTGCTGAATGTCTGGAAGGTCGCAATTGAGTCATTTCACAGCGACCGCATTTGGAGAAAGATTGACGAAGTAAACGAGAAGGCAAGACAACAGCATATAATCCAATTATCAAAAGGCAAAACCTCTGAATTTGTGCCTCTCGTCTTAAGTAATGAAGGACTTGAAACCATTGAAATGTTGAGTCTCGACTGTGTTTCTGCCCAAAAGGACGACGTCTGGCACAGTAGCGAAGAGCTCAAAATCGACAAGACCGGCCACGTCATAGTCAATGGCAAAAAGAGTGACAAATTCTGGGACGGCACAATCAACTGCGAAGAAAAACCACTCCGTCTGAAAATTCGCAACATCTGCGGAGACGAATCAATATTTGTTCTTTAAAACACATTGTTTTACTCATTTTTCAAAGCATTATGGCAACAGAAGAAAACACAATCGGATTCAAGGTCGACAAGAGTGTTATCGATGATTTTGTGTCCGGCAAACGAAAGTCATTTTCAGTAGATATTGATGAAGATACTTACAAAGATCTACTGGAAAATGTTGATGGACATCTGCTTGTAGATGTGGATTATATGCCGGAGACATTTCAGGGATGCTATTTTTACAACGGAGGAAAATTTCCGTTTCTCAAAAAAAAGAGTCTTGAGAATATAATTCTTACAGACGGACAGCACAGCATCGCAGGAAGAATCGTCGGCTGTACATACAAGCCGAGAGTTCGTTTCTTCTTTGGCAGCAACCCGAGTGAACCAAGTCGTGAAGACCCAAATGGTGATAGCTGTATTTGGCAAGTCACATTTAAACTCACTCCTATAAAATAGGGGCTACGTTAAAAAGCTGTGTCAAACAGGCGGTTGAGTTCGAGTTTTAGGGAGTCGAACTGGGGGCGGAATTCGCTGCGGAGAGGTTCTGCCGGAGGGGACTGCATTTTTAGCGGGTTGATGGGCGAGCCGTTTTTCCAGACGCGGAAATCGAGGTGGGGACCGGTGGAACGGCCGGGGGAACCCACGTAGCCGATGACTTGTCCTTGGCTGACACGGGCGCCGGCGCGAATGCCTTTGCCGAAACCGCTCAGGTGGAGATAGGCGGTGGTGTAAACACTGTTGTGGCGGATGCGGACTGTGTTGCCGCCGGCGCCTTCATATTTTGCAGAGAGCACAGTTCCGTCTCCGATTGACATCACAGGAGTACCTTTCGGAGCGGCGTAGTCCACTCCCGTATGGGGTTGGACACGGCGCGTCACAGGGTGTTTCCTGGCATAAGAAAAGCCCGAACTTATCCTTGAAAAATGCAGAGGCGCTTTTAGAAATGCCTTTCGCATACTCTCCCCCTTCTCGTTCCAATAGATGTTGCCTCCGTCTCCCTGATTAAACATGTAGCAGGCGAGAGTGTCTGTGTCGCGGATAAACTGGGCCACTCGTATAGTGTCGATGTCAAGCACCTCGCCGTCAACAGTCCTTTCGTCATAGACAACCCTGAAACGGTCTCCCTTCTGAAGTCCGAAAAAGTCTACTGTCCAGGCATATACGTCCGAAAGTGAGAGAATCAGAAGGGGCGAAGCACCCGCCTCCCTCATATCCACCCAAAGAGAGGAATTGATTGTGACATCGGAATATTTCCGTTCAACGACCACCTCCTTCTCGACATTCCATGCCCCGTAAGGCGGGAAGCATCTGAAAACCACTGAATTGACCCTGTCCTTTTCATACACGAGATAACGCAGCCCGAGAGTGTCCGCGGTGTAGGCGAAGCAGTCGCGTCCGCTGCGCAGGGCCTTTGCCGGGAAAATCGAGTCCGAAGCCTGCACAAGGTCGTATGCTGCCTTGTCCGAAAGTCCGAGACCGGTGAAAAGTTTAGAGAGGGTTTGTCCGTCGCGGACCTTGAGGGTGTCAACCTGCAGCGTGTCCGTCGCAAAACCGAGAGGCCAAACTATTTCCGTTTCATCAGCGCCAGCCGAAACCGGTGCCTTCTCCCCTTTCCGCTGTCCACAGGACAAAATCATAGTTAGCGAGGTCGCAAAGACCAATATATATCCTAATTTTCTCATACCCATTACATTTGTTTTTTGTTTCACACTCATTTTCATTCGGAGGGAATGACTTCTCCACCTCAAAACTGCATTTGACGGCACTCTACGCATCAAATATATTTAACCTGCGTCAAACATAGGCCAAATTTAGAAAATTTTGTGGAATATTTTGGAATAAAGTGGAATAAAATGGAAAACATTTTCTATCTTTGCGGAACGTAGCGAATAATGGGAAGCCCCCGGTTTTCGGGAAAAGGTCTCCAATAATTTAGAAACAATATGGTGTCATTCATCGGTCAATACGAAGCAAAGGTAGACGACAAGGGACGGCTTGTGTTCCCTGCCGGCTTCAAGAGCTTGTTGCCACCGGGTGAAGGAAACCAGAGGTTTGTCATCAAAAAGAATATCTTTGAGGATTGTCTTGAGATGTACACCTGTGAGGAATGGGGGCGTCAGTCCGAGGAATTGAAAAAGAAGGTCAATTTCCTCAAAAAGGAACACGCTGCGTTCTGGAGAAAGTATATGCGTGACTGCGCTCAGGTGGAGCTTGACGCGAGAGTCGGACGCTTTACTATCCCCAAGAGCCTTCTTGAAAGGATAGGTGTAACAAAGGAAGTTGTGTTCTCAGGCAATGACTACAAGATTGAAATCTGGGCTAAGGACAAGTTCGCCGTGTCCGAGATTTCAGACGAAGAGTATCTCAACATAGCCGAGGCACTGTCCGATTTGGGATAGGAGGCTTCGCATTATGTCAGAATATCATAACCCTGTAATGCTCAGGGAGTGCATCGAAGCATTAATTACCGATAAGTCAGGAGTATACGCCGACGCCACCTTTGGAGGTGGCGGTCATTCGCGTGGCATTTTGGAAGCTCTCGGGCCACAAGGCAGACTGATTGCCTTCGACCGGGATGCGGATGCAGTGGCAAATGTTCCCGATGACGGACGTTTCAAATTGATCAGAAACAATTTCAGATTCATACATAATTTTGTGCTCTTCGAGGGCTACAAAGACGGAATAGACGGTGTTATGGCAGACCTTGGCGTTTCGTCCCATCAGTTTGACACAGCAGAGCGCGGTTTTTCATTTCGCTACGACGCGCCGCTGGATATGAGGATGAACACTGAGGCTGCCGTGACTGCCGCCGACTTGGTCAACTCCCTGGAGGAAGCTGAACTCGAAAAGATTTTAAGAGTATATGGCGAGGTGGGCCAGAGCCGCAAGATGGCTTCGCTCATTGTCCGCGCGAGAAAGACTTCGGCGATCGGGACCACCACACAGCTGAACGAGGCCATAGCCCCTTGTCTTCCGAAATTTGCTGAGCACAAAGAACTTGCAAGAGTCTATCAGTCGCTGCGAATTGAAGTGAATCAGGAGATGAAGTCACTTGAAAAGATGCTCAGCGGTGCTGCGGCTTCCCTCAAAGCTGGAGGACGGCTTGTGGTCATCACCTACCACTCCCTCGAAGACAGGATGGTGAAGAATTTCATCAAGGCAGGCAACATCGAGGGCGAGATTCATAGGGACATTTACGGAAAGGCGGACATCCCGCTTTCTGCCGTGAACAGGAAGCCTATCCTGCCACAGGAGGAGGAGATTGCGGGGAACACGCGCGCCCGGAGTGCAAAACTGCGCGTGGCGGAAAAGCTATGACGGAGGAGGTTGACTATGAAGAAATTTCTGACATGGCTCAAGAACGCATTCCTCACGATAGGACGCGGAGATATCCTGCTGAAACTCGGGGTTCACAGGTATCTGCCGCATATAATATTCGCCTTCACGGTCTGCGCAATCAGCATAGTGCTCAGTTATCATGTGGACAGCACTCTGATTGTAAGGGAGAAGAGGATAAAGGAGCTGGAATCCGCAAAGATTGTGTACTCAAGTAAATATAGGGAAATGGTGTCCCTTTACAGATACACGACTATCGAGGATATGCTCGAAAAAGCCGGCTCGGATCTCAAGCCATTGAGAGAACCGGCGATTGAACTGAAAGGAAAATAACGAAGACAGATGACAGGTAAAAAGGAAAATACCGGAAAGAACAACGTGACGGCAAGATGGCTTCTTGTCGCCACTACCTTCTTTGCCCTATTGTCCTTCTTTGCCATAGGGAGGATTGTCTACCTGCAGTACTTCTGGAAGCCGGATTCGAGGGTTCTAAAAATGAACGACTTCAAGCTTCAGGCACAGAAACACGTTCTCAAGCCTCATAGAGGAAACATCATCGACTGCGACGGGCGACTGCTTGCAATCACGATTCCGACCTACCGTGTTGACCTCGACTGCGGTGTCCGGAAGCAATACTACGAAACACTCACCGACACGATCAAGAAGACAGGAGAAGTGGAGGGAGTGAAACTGGAAAAAGAGTGGAGAGAAGACGCAAGAGCGTTTGCGCGTGCTCTTCCGGGAGTTTTGAAGGACGGCAGTTCGGCCAAATATTTCGAGAATGAAATCATAAAACGTCGTCTGTCCAATGACACGAGGCTCAGCAAAACTCTAAAGATTGCGGACGACATCGACTACGCGACAATGGTGGAGCTAAAGAAGCTCCCGCTTGCGAACAGAAGGCAGTATGACGGAGGTGTAATCATCACAGCGAAGTACGGAAGGGATTATCCCTATGGGGAGCTGGCCAGAAGAACCATCGGTTATGTGAAGAACAACGACGAGGGCAGCACGGCAAAGGGAATTGAAGGAAGCTTCAATTACGAGCTCCACGGCAAGCAGGGCATCGAATGGAGAAGAATGGTGGACGAGAGAGCATGGGTTCTCGACCCTGACAGCACATCGATTCCTGTGCAGAACGGACACGACATAAGGCTCAGTCTTAATATTGACATTCAGGACATTGCGGACAGGGCTGTCAGAAAGCACATCGAGGATGACGACAACATCACCGATGCCTGTATGATAATAATGGATGTCAAGACAGGAGGAATCAAGGCGATGGTGAACCTCCACAAGGGAAAGAACGGAAAATTCGACGAAACTCTGAACATCGCACTGACACAGGCGACAGATCCGGGGTCAGTCTTCAAGACAGTCGGACTGATGACAGAGCTTGAGGACAAAAAGACAAGACTGGAAACACGTTTGAACATCAATGAATTGCAAAGTCTTCCAGTGCCATTTGAGAAACGTGACGAATATCTCGTCAAGTACAAGGAGCGCACAAAAAACAGCACGATTTCTGTCCGTGAAGGGCTTGAGATTTCGTCAAACCATGTCTTTACATACCTGGCGCTGCACAACTACAAATCCAATCCGAAGGAGTTTATCAGCAGGTACTACGACTATGGGTTCGGCTCCGACTGGAAGTTCGACATTTCCGGAATGGCAAAGACGGTTCTCCCCGACCCGGACTCAAAACGCTGGACACCGAGCGACCTCGGTTCCATAGCCTATGGCTACAGCGTACAGGTCACTCCGCTCCACACTCTTGCATTCTACAACGCGATTGCGAACAGGGGCAACCTCGTGAAGCCATATCTCGTTGAAGAAGTCCTCGACAACGGGAAGACCATAAGGAAGGCAGAACCTGTCTCTCTGAGCGAATCAATATGCAGCAAGGCCACGGCAGACACGCTCAGGCGGGCGCTGAGATGCGTCGTCACCAACGGCACCGGTTCAGCTCTGAGAAAGGCGAAGTGCAACGTGGCCGGAAAAACCGGAACTTCCAGAATGATTGTCCCGAAAGAAAGACAGCAAAAAAGAGATCCATACGTGACAACCGACGGATACAGACGCTATCAGGGTTCGTTCGCAGGTTTTTTCCCGGCTGAAAACCCAATCTATTCCGCTATAGTCGTCGTTTACTCAGGCTTGACAAGAACCCCTTACTACGGAGGAACACGTCCTGCAAACGCATTGCGTGAGGTTATTGACGAGATTTATTCACTCGATCCGAGATGGAGGGAGACGGTAAGCGAGAGCAGTGCAATGCCGACAAGTTCAAAGAAAGTCATGGTGACGGACAAGACGAACGGTACACATGTTCCAAACCTCATCGGGATGGGGTTGGACGATGCGCTCTATATGATTGAAAACAATAGCTACAAGTGCCGGTTCAGCGGTGTCGGGCACGTCGCAGAGCAATCACCTGCGGCCGGAGCGAAACTCGAGCGGGGCGGAACGGTGACGATTGTGCTGAAATGATATAAATATTGAAAAATATTGAAAAAATATTATGAAGATACTAAGGGATATATTGACGGACGAGTGCGGAGTCGTGGACATTGAACGGCTCGGAAGCCACGCGACTGACAGAGAGACCGCTCTCGGGACGGAAGTTTCCGGAATATGCAGCGACTCGCGTAAGGTCACTCCGGGGTGTGCGTTCATTGCCGTACAGGGTGCCGCCTGCGACGGGCATGACTTCATCGGAAAGGCCGCAGGAGCAGGTGCGGCAGTTATCGTCTACGACGACAGGACTGCCGCCGAGAAGTCGCTCGCTGAAGCGGGGGTCTTTTCCGGAGACATCGTTCTCGTTCAAGTGAAGTCAACCAGACACGCCCTTGGATTCATCGCGTCTGCATGGTTTGACAATCCGTCGCGCCGTCTTCGCCTTGTCGGAATCACCGGCACCAACGGAAAGACCACAACGGTGACGCTGCTCTACCGTCTGTTCACATCGCTCGGCTACAGCTGCGGACTGCTCTCGACCATAGCCAACTATGTTGCCGGGAAACGTAGCGAGACGGCGAACACGACCTCAGACCCGATTACGATAAACTCCCTTTTGAACGAAATGTGCGGATGCGGATGCGAGTTCTGCTTTATGGAAGTAAGCTCAATCGGTCTCGAACAGGAAAGGGTGGCAGGGCTGGAGTTCTGTGCGGGGATATTCTCGAACCTCACACACGACCACCTCGACTACCACAAGACTTTCACCGAATATCTCCGCTGCAAGAAACTTTTCTTCGACGGCCTTTCGAAGGAGGCCTATGCAATCATCAACATTGACGACAGAAATGCCGAGGTGATGGTTCAAAACTGCAGGGCGCACATTGTACGCTACTCGTGCCGCTCGCTCGCCGACCACAGCTGCCGCATACTTGAGGAGAGCTTCGAGGGCATGCTGCTGAAAATCGACGGGACCGAGTGCTGGACTCCACTCATCGGACAGCACAACGCCTACAATCTTCTGGCAATCTACACCACGGCGGTTGTACTCGGAGCGAAGCCGGAGGAGGCACTTGTGGCACTCAGCACTCTGGAGTCGGCTCCCGGAAGGCTCGAAACCCTCCACGGACCGAAGGATATCACTGTCATCATAGACTACGCACACACTCCTGACGCGCTTGAGAATGTGCTCAAGACTCTCAAGGACATCAACTGCGGAGGCAGGCTCATTTGCCTGTTCGGCTGCGGAGGAGACAGAGACAGGACAAAACGTCCGGAGATGGCAGCCGTGGCACAGAAATATGCCGACAGGCTTTATGTCACCTCGGACAACAGCCGCACGGAGAAGACCTCCGACATCATCGCGGAAATCAAGACCGGCCTCGACCTCAGCGGACGCAGCAAATCGCTTTTCATAGAGGATCGTGAGCAGGCGATACGCACGGCTATAATGACCGCCGAACCGGGAGACGTGATTCTCCTCGCGGGAAAGGGCCATGAGACCTACCAGATTATAGGGACGGAAAAGCGTCATTTCGACGAGAAGGAAATAGTGAACGAGGTATTCAGTGAGATGACAGCCTGACGGGAGACATGAGCAGCAACTCATTGAAGGTTATAACATTATATAAGAACAAGGATTATGATTTACCATATTTTTGAAGCGCTGAAGGATTTCAACATACCGGGGCAGGGGCTGATGAACTACATCTCGTTCCGCGCCCTGATGGCCTGTTTCACTTCCCTGCTGGTGGGAATCGTCGCCGGCAAGCACATCATCAGATGGCTGCAGCGCAAGCAGATCGGTGAAACCATCCGCGACCTGGGTCTTGAGGGACAGATGGCAAAGAAAGGCACCCCGACCATGGGCGGAATCATCATAATCATCGCTCTTCTCTCCGGAGTCCTTCTCTGGTGCGACCTCACCAACAGATTCACGCTCACTTTGATTCTCAGCGCGCTATGGTGCGCCGGCATCGGCTTCTGCGACGACTACATCAAGGTCTATAAGCACAACAAGGAAGGCTTGAGCGAAAGGAAGAAACTGATTTTCCAAACAATTCTCGGCCTTGGAGTGGCGCTGTCCGTGTGGATGACCGGAAGCGACCTCGGGACGACCACCACCATCCCGTTCGTCAAGAACAACGAGTTCGACTATGCGTGGCTGACGCCGTTCACCGGTGAATGGGAATGGTACACGAAATGGGGAATATATGTGATTATGATCACATTAGTTATCGTTGCCTGCTCGAACGGGACTAACCTGACCGACGGAATAGACGGTCTCGCAGGAGGTTCGTCGGCCATCGTCGGAGTCGTTCTCGGGATCATCGCCTACCTCGGAGGAAACATCAACAATGCTGAGTACCTCAACATAATGTACATCCCCGGAAGCGGCGAGATTGCAGTTTTCATGTCAGCATTCACAGGTGCGCTCATTGCGTTCCTGTGGTACAATTCCTACCCTGCGCAGGTGTTCATGGGCGACACGGGCAGCCTTATGATAGGCGGTGTGATAGGAGTAGGAGCAGTGCTCATCCGTAAGGAACTGCTGCTGCCGGTGCTCTGCGGAATCTTCTTGGTAGAAAGCCTGTCGGTGCTGATGCAGAGGGCATACTTCAAGCATACGAAGAAACGCACAGGCACGGGAAAGCGAATTTTCAGGATGGCTCCGCTTCATCACCATTTCCAGAAGGAGGGTATCCCGGCGCTGATTCAGTCGCCCCAAAAGGCGCAGCCGGAGGCGAAGATTACGATGAGGTTTTGGATTGTGGGGATTATGCTGGCTGTTGCAACGATTGCGATGCTGAAAATACGATGAATTGAGGAGTGAATTGAAGAGAGTTAAAGATTGAAGATTAATAATTTAATTATATTATGTCAAGGATTGTAGTTTTAGGCGGCGGAGAGAGCGGAGTGGGTTCCGCAGTGCTCGCGAAGGTCAAGGGATTCGACGTTTTCCTTTCTGACAGGGGAAATATCGCGGAGAAATATGTCGAAATCCTGAAAAAATGGGACATTCCTTTCGAGTCCGGACAGCATACGGAGGATAAGATTCTCAATGCGGACGAGGTCATCAAAAGCCCCGGCATTCCGAACACTGCGCCTATGATTCAGAAACTTACGGCGCAGGGAACACACATAATCTCGGAAATAGAGTTCGCCGGACGCTACGACAAGGCACGCAAAATCTGCATCACCGGAAGCAACGGCAAGACGACGACAACCTCGCTCATCTACTACCTTCTGAAGCAGGCCGGACTGAACGTCGGGCTTGGAGGCAACATCGGCAAGAGCTACGCCTATCAGGTGGCGACCGAAAACTTCGACATCTATGTTCTGGAACTCAGCAGCTTCCAGCTCGACAATGTGTATGACTTCAAGGCGGACATCGCCATCATCACAAACATAACCCCAGACCATCTCGACCGCTACGACCACAAGATGGAGAACTACGTGAAGGCAAAGTTCCGCATCACCCGCAACATGAACCCTGAGGACTGCTTCATCTTCTGCTCGGACGACGAGATTACGGTGAACCACCTCAACAAGATTGTGGTGAAGGCAAAGCAACTGCCGTTCTCTCAGAAAACAGAGGTAGAGCAGGGTGCATTCGTCAAGGACGACAAGATTGTCATCCGCTACGAGGACAGCGAGTGCGATATGTACATACGTGAACTGGCGCTCGGCGGGAAACATAATGTCTACAACTCGATGGCGGCGGCGATTGCAGCGAAGGTGATGGACATCGACAACGACACCATACGCGAAGCGCTCTCTTCATTCAAACCGGTGGAACACAGGCTCGAAAAAGTGCTGAGCGTGGGCGGTGTGCTCTACATAAACGACTCAAAGGCGACCAACGTGGATTCGGCGTGGTATGCGCTTGAGTGTCAGAGCCAGCCGGTGGTCTGGATCGTCGGAGGAACGGACAAGGGCAACGATTATTCGAGCCTCGTTCCACTGGCAAAGGAGAAGGTGAAGGCGATGATCTGCATGGGACTGGACAACGGGAAGTTCCACTCGTCGTTCGAGGGCGTTGTGCCTGAGATTTATGACGTAACGTCTGCTCACGATGCCGTACAGATGGCAAGCCGTCTTGCAAAGAATGGAGATGTGGTGTTGCTCTCGCCTTGCTGCGCAAGCTTCGACTTGTTCAAGAACTACGAGGACAGAGGGGAACAGTTCAAGGAAGAGGTGAGAAAGTTATAAATATAAGGAAAGGATAATGGAACAGGAAACGACTGCGGGCAGCGGAAAAAGATGGAATATGGTCGAGAGGATCAAGGGCGACAAGGTCGTCTGGATGGTCGTGCTGTTGCTCATCATGATTTCCATGATCGCAATTTC
>ULRB01013662.1_pt1 | contig 32001 bp, 68 predicted proteins | sample 1955051 | NCBI WGS metagenome assembly ULRB01 (sample SAMEA4835671, study PRJEB28245) | human gut metagenome | biome: gut microbiome; material: fecal sample | place: Denmark | collected 2008 | reverse complement strand
TTTAAACCGCCAATAACGTTAATTCTATATTTACTCCCTATTGACAAATCAGATCTTTTATGATATAATATAATTATATAAAAAATTATACAAGAAGGGGATTTTATATATATGGCAAAGTAGTTCAACATTCCATTGTTAAGTGATGAAGAAATTATTAAACGCGCAAAACAACTAGATAATGGTTGTGGTATCGCACAATTAGTTAAGGCAACCCCTAACCCTATAATGAATGGCTGTGATATTGTGGCTACGGTTGTTCACGATAAAATTATTCGATGGTCGCTTTATCATAATGACGAATTTGCTATGCGCTTTAAAACTTGCAAAGAAGCAATAGATTATTTATTAGAAAGCGAAGTTTAAAGGAGATTAATGTCTAATGTATGCTTATAAAACATCTTATACACTAACCGTTTATAATAAGCCACGCCTAACTATAACCTCCGCCGATTTTACCATTGACGATGACGATTTTACGCCATATGAAGATATAATCACGATGAATTGGCATAATATCAATGAAGTCTTAGAGAATTCTTTTCTGCCTTTTGGAAAACGAGTAATTCTTTCTTCTAAACGAAAAGGAAAAGAACTTTTTATTCTTGATAATTATAACCAAGCACTAACGTTTAAAGAATGGAAAGACCCGCTCTTAAATGCGACTTTAATTGTCAAAAAAATTAAATATGCCCCCACATTGGAGGAGGTTCGCACCTATGAAAAGACCGCCCTTGCCTCCGCCTATATAAATGAACATTTTAAAAAAACAGAGTGAAAAACAACACTCTGTTTTTTATTTTATACACATGATAATGCACATTTCTAATTCTTGAAAAATATAAATATATAAATGATATTATTTTAATATAATATTAATTTTTGTTTCATTTTTAATTTGATTCCTCCGTAGTTTCCATTTGAAATTTGAATTGGTTTCTTAAAAGGTTCCATTTCATTTTTTAAACGGTTTCTTAAAAGGTTCCATTTCATTTTTTTTATTTCTTCTTGACAAATGTTCCAATTAGGTATATAATATAATTAGAAAACAAAAGGAGAGATATGTATGCGAACAAAGGCTTTTGTGAGAATAGAAGGGCGCGATAAAGAACGCACCGTGTATGAAAAAAATGGTATTAACTATGTGCGCTACAAGGGCGAAGCCCTTCAAGTCTGGTTGCGAAGCGATGGCGAAAATTATGCCGATTATCAATGGGCTTGGTAAAAAGACTTGACAAAACATTTTTGAAGTGATATAATATAACTATCAAAAGAAAAGGAGATAAATCCAATGACAACTGCCCAGAGTAAAGAAATTCGCGCTTTTTGCGCGACTATTGATATGGAAACTCCTCGCACCGTTCAGGCAATTATTACTGACCTTCGCAATCATTATAAAATGTTTTGGTTCGACGAAGATAAAGTTCGCCATACCCTCATTAAAAATGGCGCTACCAGTTTTACGCTTGGCAACGATAAAGAATATTTTTATTTTGCCGATGACGCACTGACGCGCCTTAAAACGCCAAATAATGAAACAAAGCGCGTTTTTACTCGTCTTGAAAAATATAAAAATTCTCTTGACAATCACGAAATTATGTGATATATTATAAATACGAAAGGGGGATTTACCCAATGCGCAAGATTTATAGCGACGAAGATGTAAAGAAAAAGTATATGGCTACTGTCGAAGAAGCCGACCATTATGACGGTCAACTTATCACTTTTGTGAATTGGCTTTATGATAATGGTTTTTATAAAGATGTCGACGATAATAATATTGCCGATGGTTTTTCGTTTACCCGTTTTGTCCAGAATGGTAAAATTTCTATTGGAGTTGATACCCGCGAAGATAAGTGCGTAATTGGACTTGACCCTTCTTTCTGCTATGATAAATGCTCGAAGTGCTCTATCATTGTAGAGCTTCCTCTTTCTAAACGCAAGGAAGAAGCCTTTTATAATCTTCTTAATCTACTTATGGAAAATAAGCACGCTTATCGTGAATGGAGCAAAATTGCACCTACTTCTTGGTACGGAAATTATCTTCATTTTGAACGCAAACAGCCTTGACAAATAAAGAATTTTATGATATGATAATATCATAAGAGGTGAGCAATATAGATATGCAGTCAATGAATGAATTGATGAATGAATTGAAAAAATTGGATATTCCTTTTGAAATAAACGAAGATGATAGCTTGGTTATACCAAGATATGAATGGATGTCTAATTTTGCCGGGGTATACAGCGAAGCCGGTCATTATACTTTTGGTATATCTAAAAATGGTAGATGGCAAAAAGAAACATTTCATGATGTTTATACGCTTGGAGAAATGGTAAAATATATAGCACGTTTTTATTTTGAAGAGCGTGAAGAAAATCCCTCTTGACAAATAAGAAAAAATGCGTTATAATATATATTGAACGTGGGGATATAACTCAGCGGTTGAGAGTATTCGCCTTTTAAGCGAAAAGTCGTGGGTCCGAATCCCACTATCCCCACCATTTTATTAAAAGCGGGAATATTATGAAAACAAAATCTCAAACTTCAATTTTACGCGATTATCGTTCGCGTAAAAGAGCAAAAATGATAGATGTAATGGGCGGTTGTTGCCAAATTTGCGGTTATAATAAATGTGCTAACGCCTTAGAATATCATCATTTAGACCCAAGCCTCAAAGATTTCACGATTAGCAGTAAATGGGCTCGTAGTTGGGAGGCTACTTGTGATGAACTAAAAAAGTGTATATTATTATGCGCAAATTGTCATAGAGAAGTTCACGCAGGATTAATTGATACTTCAAATCTTAAATCTTCTTTTAGCCAAGAAAAAGCAAATGAAATGACACAAACCATAGAAAACGCAAAACACCATCAACATTATTATTGCCATAGATGCGGGGTAGAAATTGCGACAAGGAAAGTCTATTATTGTGTAGATTGCGCTAAATTAATGAGCCGTAAAGCTGTTCGCCCTAACCGAGAAGAGCTTAAAAAAGAAGTTAGAGAAAATAGCTTGCTCTCATTAGCAGAAAAATACCAAGTTAGTGATAACGCCATTCGTAAATGGTGTAAAGCAGAAGGACTGCCAATTCATAAAAAAGAAATTGACGCCTATACCGATGAAGAATGGGCTTTAATTTAATCTTTATATTAATTAACATCGACATTAATATATTAATGTCGATGTTTTCACTTGACAAATTAAAAAAGTTATGTTATAATATAGCCATAATCCAAAAGGAGGAAGAAAGATGCGGTTTGAGGTTGTTGCGGTCGAAATTGATACTGGGCTTGTCCACCACGTGCAAGATTTCGGAGAGAACGAAGCAAAGGCTAAACAGTGGGCTGGAATGCTTGACGTGCAATTTAAAGGCGCTGTAAAATGTTTTGTTGTGGTTTGTAAAAGCATTGACAAAGGCGCGGAAACGTGATATAATATAATCAAGATAAGGGGAGAAAACCCAAAAGGAGAGGTAAATATGAAGCTGGCGATTGGGCTTATTTTGATTTTTGGTAGCGTCGGCGCGTTTGAGGTTGGAACTATTCACATTGCGCGATTTATTTTTCAAGAAATAATTGGTATTTATTTTCTTGTGAACGGAATTGCGCGATTTTATAAGAAGTATTGATATGTTTAAAGAGCTTAAAGAAACACTTGACGAACTCAAAATCAATTATTGTAATGTTGCAGAGGAATGTATCACAATAACTCGTGACAATAAAACAAGAATGGCTATTATGTATGATAAAAAATATGGCTTATGCGCGTTTTATATCCGTAACGCAACAAAAGATACCATTGGGATGGAAAATAATCTCAGTAAATTAATTACTACCATTGCGCGCTATTATGAGGGCGAGGATACTTAATTCTACCTACTTTTGGAGTGATAACGATGTGTAAAATTAGAATTGAAAAGTCTAAATTCTTTAATGCTAAAATTGTTCTCTCTACAAGTCATATTCCTTTTACTGCTCATTTTTTTGATGATGCGGTAGAAGTTGAGGTTTCAAATAAATTTAAAAATGTTCTTGACAAATTGAAAAGCCTGTGATATAATATAATTACAACAAAGGAAAGGAAAGTGTTAAAAATGAAGTGGTTTTGGATAATTCTGATTGAAATGGTTGTGTATCTTACAATTCTTAATATTGTAAAGATTATAGGAGTAAGTGTTGGTTCTGCTTTTTGTATTGGCTATCTCACAAGTGGTCTTGTACTTCCCACTGTAAAGATGGTTTTTTCAAATCGAAATTAAAAATACCCTCTTGACAAATGATAAAAAATATGATATAATATATATAGCGAATGGCTCTTCCCGCCTGTAAATTGGAGAAGTGAGTTTTGGAGTTTTTGTAGAGTTAAAAACCAATTTTATATGCGCGAATGGTGTAGCGGTTCTGCACGTTTGGCTTTGAACCAAAAGGTTTTCGATCATCACGAAATTCGCGTGCCAACCCCTTGTATATGACAAGGGATGCTAAATCACAAAAACAAATAAGAGAAAGGAAACAAAATTATGAGAGATTTTCCGATGGAAAAGTATCGTTTTATCGTTCAGCCGGAGAAGCGTCGAGTTATCGCACTGACGCGGTTTGGCGGTAAGGTTGTGCGAGCCGAAGCCCGTTGCAATCCTACGGATAAGTGGGACGAGGAAATCGGTAAGAAGCTGGCTTCCCATCGTTGCAATATTAAGGTTGCCGAAAAGAGAGAGAAGCGAGCAATTATGAAGCTGAATGAAGCTACGATTGCTTATCAGCGAGCACAGGCAGAGTTTAATAAGGCAATGGCTTATGCGACGGACGCGACCGAAGATAAGTATTACGCCGAAGATAAGTTGACTGAATTCTACGCAACGGAAGTTGCTGAATAATAGAGGATAAAACCTCTCTCGTCGAGTGGGTGCGAGAATAAATAAAGCCCACTACGAAAAATGGGAAATTAGCTCAATGGTAGTAGCTCACGGCTGTTAACCGTGTGATAAGTGTTCAATTCACTTATTTCCCGCCATATGGTGCCATCGACTAATTGGTTAGGTCATTAATATTTAATTTTTATTTATTTTAATAATAATGAGGGGATTAGCTATATCACTTATTAATTAGCATAATGATGATGAATTTGCTCAAATAGTAGCAAATAGTTTTTCATATAAAGAATGTTTAAAACAAATGGGTTATAATTCCGCTTCGGGAGCAACCGTTCACAAAGTCCAAGCGCGAATTGAAAAACTCCATTTGGATATTTCGCATTTTTCTTGCCTCTCGCGAGAAAAAAGAGATGAAAGTAATATTTTTATTCTTAACTCAACCGCAGATTAGACGACATTGCGCAAATGGTACTTAAAAGGGAATTACTCTACTTATGAGTGCGCAATTTGTGGACAATAGCCTTTTTGGAATGGCAAAAAAATGACCTTAATTTTAGATCATATTGATGGACACAATAAAAACAATATTTTATCAAATCTAAGATGGGTTTGCGGGAATTGTAATACGCAATTAGAAACCACAAATGGAAAAATAAACAACATAAGGAGCATATTGTAAATCATTGTGTTGATTGCGGGAAACCCATTGGGAAGCACGCTATTCGTTGTTGTACTTGCAATGGGAAGTTTTAGGGCGAATTACATTCGCTTGACATAACTCGTGAAGAATTAAAAAAATTAATTCGCACTACTTCTTTCGTGTAGATAGGCAAAAAATTTAATGTGACAGATAATGCTATAAGAAAATGGTGTGATAAATATCATTTACCAAAAAGAAGTATGGATATAAAAAAATACACAGATGAAGAATGGGAAAAAATATAATTACTTCTTGACTTTTAAAAAGAATTATGGTATAATAGTATTATAAGTTAAATAAACACTCATATATTGAGATTTGGTGCCATCGACTAATTGGTTAGGTCATAGCATTTTCAATGCTATAATAGTTGGGTTCAAATCCCCTTGGCATCACCATAAAAAGTATATCGTCTAATTCAAGTAAGTTAAAAGACCGCCTACTAATTTCCGTTTGGCAGGAGCGTAGGAAAATGAGATAAAGACTTAATTATCTCTATACTTTTTTATTTTTCCTCTTGACTTTTAAGGAAAAATGTGGTATAATAATATTATCAGTTAAGTGAATACTCATATGTTGGGGTTTGGTGTAATAGAAGCACAGGAGTCTCTAAAACTCCACGCTCCGGAGCGGAACCGGAAACCCCTGCCACCCGTATGAGTGGTGAAATAACCCCTTATTGAAATATATAAGGGGTTATTAAGAAAATAAATAAGGCGGGATACGTTAACGGTAAACGAACGGTCTTATAATCCGTCATAGGCACCAGATTAGTGCGAATTCTGGGTTCAAATCCCAGTCCCGCTCCCATACGGCGAAAACCGAATACAAAACTTAATATTCCTTTGGTTGTTAGGAAGTAAAAATAATAGCCAAAACCTATGATTGCGCACCTCTGTCGAGCAACAAGTGGCAAAAGTAATCTTTTGAAAATAATAAAATCCCTTTATTTACAAAACGTTATTGTGGGTTGACCTCTATGATGATCGTTTTGGTTTTGTGGTTAATGCTAAATTATCTTATAGGTAAATATCTGGTCAATATTTAACCTATAAGATAGTGCCTAAAAATGGGCGATTATTCCAACGGCAGAGAAAGACGCCTCAAAAGCGTTTCAGTTTTGGTTCAAATCCAAAATCGCCTACCAATTTTACGGGCGAGTAGGAAATCGGCAAATCCGGGGGGCTGTAAACCCCTTTCCTTCGGGAATAACTGGGTCGGCACCAGTCTCGCCCACCAATATAAAATTATTTTTTAATTTGTCCCCTTATAGTTATAACGGTATAATAACGCCCGTCAAGGTGCAGTTATGGGTTCAAATCCCATTAAGGGGCGCGGACAGCTTCACCGCGAACGAAGCAAAAATCCCAATGGCGAAAGTATAAACGCATTAAAGACAATAATATGCTCTCATACGGTGGAACGCGACAAGCATTTAGGATCAAACTCTCCATATGACTTTTAAGCGCAATCCACGCAAGAGTGGTGTAGTGGTGAAATGCCCTACTTGGGAACAAATTTTTAAAAAGCGTCTGCCGTGCAAGTCGGCTAAACGTATGCGCTTGAACGTTAAAAAACAAATCAAGTTAGTGATGGATAACATCAAGCAGACGCACCTCTTACCATCGCAGAGGTTTGAAAACCCTAATTGGCTACAAGGGGCAATATTGTAGTGATTTTTGGTTCAAGAATTGTGGCGGGGTAATGTGCGAATGGGAGCAATTCTATGAACAAAAATCGCAAAGTGGCGCGATTTGAAGTAGGATGTTGTGGAAGTCTTGCTTTTCTGCCCCCCTTAATTAACTCTTGACAAATCACTTTTTATATGCTATAATCATATTAGAAAGTGAGGGAAAACTATGAGCAAGTATTGTGAAAAATGCGGTTGCTATCTTCCTGTTGGTGGAGAGAAATGCCCCGCCTGTGGTTATAGTAAAAAGACTGAAATTAAGCACGATAAGTTTCTTGAAGCAACCTATAAAGAAATCAATCGTATGAAGAATACCAACGTTTTTAATAATACTTCTAATTCCTTCGTTTGGAAGCCAGAAGATTATGTAAATGTTGCCAATAAACCAGAAGTGATAAAAGCGCGGATTGAAAGCCAAATTATGGACGTTAATGAAAATCTAAAAGAAAAACTGGTAGATCTGCTTGACCAATTTGTTTATGATGATTGGTATGGAAACGGTGATATCGCAGAAGAACTCATAGCCAATGGCGTAACGGTGCGAGAGTTGGACGGTTGCAAATACTGTAAAGAATACGAAGATTTGCCAGAACATTTTATTGATGGTAAACCTGTCGGAAGAGTATTCGATACTTGTATTCAAACAGACGAAAATGGATTGTGGCATATTGAAGTCCCTCATGGTGCAGATATTGGTATTCAATTTTGCCCTATATGCGGACGTAAGCTACCACGGCCACAGGAAAGAGAATGATTATGACGCTCAAAGAATTTGCAAAAATGCTTGATGGAAGAGAATACCTACACGAAATCACAAAGGAAGAAGAAGCGTTGGCAAAAGAGCTTGGATTTGTTGTGGTGTTCGGGTATTCTGATGACAACGCAGAATTGCGCGGTGCGATTGATGATGAAATTGGTTGCTATGATGGCGGTGTTTTGGAACACGATGGTTTATCAAGCGTAATATACGCAGATTGGTGCCCGAAGGATATTGATTGCTCTTGGGCGTATGACACATCTATTACGCACGAAAATTTTAACATCTACGAAGATGGGGAGTTGTATTGTGTTGGTATCGTATGTGATATTAACGAATCAAAGAAAACCAACGCCGACAGAATCCGATCTATGAGCGATGAGGAACTGGCGGAGTTTTTGACACATATAAACCCAATAAACTGCCAAGACTGTGCATTTTCTCACGGGTGGCGTTGCCAGCCAGACAGAGACGACTATTCCGACTTTGAGAAATGTAAGGAAGGCCGAAAGAGGTGGCTCCAACAGCCAGCGGAATAAAAAGGAGAATGATTATAGCAATTGTATTGGTCTTAAATGCACAATCAACTGAACCGGCGTTCAGTCCCGACTTGAAATCGGTGAGTAGGCGAGAGCCTATGGGGATCGACACCTCGGTTGTGCGCCATAAATAGAATAGTAGGGTTAGCCTGTTCCGCGGTGATGCGCGGAACTGACTCCGATGGCGCAGGTTTTACTCGGAAATCGTGAATCTTTACAACAGAATATTGACACAAACATCGTATCTGCTTATAATAATAGTATTGAAAATAATCTGATAGGAGGCGACCAGAATGGCGGAGCAGAAACTAACGGCAACGGAATTGCTTGAGAGGGACTATGGCTCGGACGAGATGGCGCAGAAGCTGATAGCGTCATTTCGGGCTGACGAGAAGCAGACGGACGAGGAAATCTACAAGTTTCTGGAATCGTTCTATTAAGCCAAGAAGCGCAGAATACACTTCTTATTTTGAACGATGAATACAATAAATATAAAGTAAATATTTAAAAATTTGTGCGGGCGTGCGTGAAAGGTAAACGGCTGGTTTGCTAAACCAAGGCTGGATGAAAGTCCAAGGGAGATCGATACTCTCCGCCCGCGCCATATGCTTCCATAGTATAACGGTTATTACAAAGCACTTGTAATGCTTAGATGCCCGTTCAATTCGAGCTGGAAGCACCATAAAAAATAAAAATAAAAAATTATAATAAAAGGAAATTAAAAAAATGGAAAATGTTGCACCGCTTCATGGGAAGGCTGTCGCCTCCCTTATTCTCGGTATCTGCTCTATCGTTTGCTGGTTTTGTGGTCTGTATGGTGCTATTATTGGCATCGTTCTTGGTATTATTGGTATCGTAATGGCAAGTAAGGCTAAAAAGGCTGGCAATACAGAAGGTATTCGCACTGGCGGTCTTGTCTGTTCAATTATTGGGCTTGCCGGGTCTGGAATTGCTTTTGTGATTGCTTTTGGCGCACTTATGACGCTTGGCGCTCTCGCTGTTGCGTTTGGTTAATTTTTGTCTAATCCCCTATTCGTTTTTTTACTATCTATTAGAAGAAACAAAAACGAAAGGGGATTATTTTTATGAGCGAGAATTTCTTCTATGGCTGTTTACCAGCCAAAAAAGATTTAAGAGATTATAAAATTCACGTTTCTGCAAATGTTGTGGAAACGTTTCCAGAAACTTTTGAACTTCCACGATATGGAAAAGTAAAAAATCAAGGAACGGTGTCAAGTTGCGTCCCTCACGCAACCTCCACAGTTTTAGAATATTTTGATAAAGGATACAATGTTTTTTCAACCAATTTTATTTATGGCTTACAAGAACGTATTAGTGGACGTCTTGGCAAGGGTATGTATTTAACAGACGCTTGTAAAATTGTTTAGCAATACGGCGATATGCTATACAGTGATTGTTGTGGTAATAGTGAGTCTCCGGCTTGTAAAACCGTAGCAGAAAAAGCACTTGCTGACGAAGCAAAAGCAGAAACCGCATATAACTACCGCATCAATTCATATTATTCTTGCCCGACTTATAAAGACATTAAACACGCACTAATGAATTATGGGATGGTGCTCGGCGCTATTAAAATGTATCAAAAATATACGATTGACGAAAATGGTATAATTCATATGGATTAGACAAGCGATTATGGACTTCATTGCATTGTTATCTACGGTTGGAACAAAGACGGCTTTTTAATACAAAATAGTTGGGGTAAATTATGGGGACACGGCGGTTGTGCCGTTATTCCATACAGTGATAAACTTATTGTAGAAGCGAAAGCATTAATTGACTATGAAAACCCCGATGACGAAGCACTTGTGCGCCCAAAAAATAATAGCATTTTAAATATTCTTTATAAAATCGTGAACTTTATTTTACAAGTATATAAAGATTGGCAAAACAATAAAGCCTCTTGACAAATGATATTTTTTGTGATATAATAGAATTGTAGAGAACAAGTAGCGCAAATTTCAACTTTATAAGGTCTACGCATTGGTAGATTACAGTGGGAGAAGTTTCAAGCCTATTCGCTTGGTTATAACCCGCCTATAAGCCAGAGAGAAATCTCTGGCTTTTTCTTTTTGCCCTCTTGACTTCCCGCCCAAAGTATGATATAATATAATTAGAAGGAGAAATGTATGCTCTACGATTATACTAAATATTTTTTATACTACTTGATAGCAATTTATGGCGGTGAATATGAAGTTCGTGGGACTACTCTATGGATTTGGAACGAGCGAGATGAATTTCACGTTAATCTATTAGATGGAACTCGTTTTGATAAATATACGTTTTATCATCGTAATAAATTGGGCAATACTAAATATTGTCATAAGCAATTTCGTTGCGGAGAACTTGAATATGGAATTGCTCGGTGTTTAACTCACGCCTTTTATAAAGAGATTGGTATAGATTTTACCAACGAAGATTGGAAGAAAATTAATATTGACGCTTTAAGGTATAAACTCTTGACAAATGAAAAATAATATGATATAATATAATTAACAAAAGAAAGGAAGGAAGAAAAATATGGACGGAATTACAATTTTAAATACAATTATAGTTAACGATTGCGCGGATTGGGTATCCTTTATAGCTCTTACGCTGGGTGTTATTTGTATCGTGGCTTTTATTTTGACGCTAACAAGTAATGACAACAGAGTTATAATTTTTGGCATTATTTCTTTGATTGCGATGATTGCAATGCCTATTATTGTAATTACAAGCAAATCTCATTGGCGTACTAATGAGCGAAATCAATATGAATGTATTATTGATGATAGCGTTGGCATCAATGAAGTATATGAAAATTATAATGTCATTGAACGGCGTGGAGAAATTTGGATATTAGAGGATAAAATTGATGAGTAAAAATTATTGCGGAGATTGCGGTCATTTTTTGGGTATGGTAGATTTTGACCTATGCTGTGAAATACATCATCCCACTCCCAAAGAAGTTGAAATGGGCATCAAATATGATTTTGGATTTATCTGCTCTGCGGATACTCTTGCTTGCGATGAATATATCCCTAAAATTGTGGAGGGCTAAATATGCGGTTAATTCATAATTTAGAAAAAGATATTTTTGTAGATGAATTTGGAAACACCTACACCACCGACCAAATATTTACAATATTTTCAAAAGACGGCGATTTTCTTAAAATTCGCACTGTAAATAACCTTCCAAAAGAGAAGGAAATTGACTTGCGCGCTGATGTAAAACGCAGACGTAGGCAGTTTAATAAAACGTGGGACTATGTTGAAAAGAAAAAGCGTGATGAGCTTCTTAAAAAGAAACGCGAAATGGAGAATACACTGTGATTATTATTGAAACTTGCCCCAAATGTGGGGCTGACCTAATTGACACCATTATTGCAACCTCCCCGCCTATTCCACGCAAGGTTTGTCCTAATTGTTCGTGGCATTGGGAGGGAAAGAGAGAAGAAATTAAACGTATACCCTTCCAAGAGAAGGCAGTTATAACAACTTTAAGCATGCAGAATGAATAGGGAGTATCTTCTGCCGATATTCTATGAGCGCATGTCAATATTGCGCGACCCGGCAAATGGCTGGGATGGTTTGTGCGCTTGTGCTTTGGAAACCCCGCAAATTACTTAAATGCGATTTACTATCTTTACCTACTATTGGTATTGACAAATTAAAGAAAGTATGATATAATATAGATGACGGATTTTGATCGCCTGCAAGTGCAATTATATAAACTTAACATACCTTTTACAAAAAAAGAAGAAAACGTCCTTTGCGTTTTTGCACCAAATGACAATACACAATATGTGGTTGTTATGTATTCACCTATTAAAGATGCGATTGCTTGGCTAGACGTAAATAAAAGTGGCTATGGTTTAGGAATTGCGGAGAATTGGCAGGAACTAATTACAAAAATTATGCGGTTTTGTCTTGAAGGCGATATTGATTTTATTGCGGAAAACTCTCTTGACAAAGACGAAGAAGTATGATATAATCTAATTATGAAAAAGTTCGATATGTTGTGTGAACAACTTGTTAAAGCAAATATTCCATTTAGCCAAAACGATGGCATTATTTCTATTCAACCAGACAGCGCAAATATAAATATTCATATGAGCATATATGTCGGTATTTCGTGCTACGGTTGGTATAAACGAGTTAATAATAAGATAGAAAACGGCGTTGATGTAAATTTTCAAAACCTATTAGTGCGCATTATGAACTTTTATGTGGATTATGAAAATACCTCTTGACAAATAAACTTTTTTATGTTATAATAAGTTTACAAAGTTAAGAAAGGGCAAAAGCAATGAGCGCTAAAAACGAGAAAACTAAGTTAACAAGCGAAAATAGGTTTCTTAAATATTGCGGTTGCTCACATACTCGTCTTGCGTCTATTCGATGGGATAAGCGAAATAATTCTCGTCAGATGCGAAGAATGAATAAAAAAATATGCAAAAACCCTCTTGACAAATAAGAAAAAATGTGATATAATGAAAAAGAAGTGAGAGATTACTTCTTTTGAAAAGGAATAAAGTAATTTATTCTTTTTCAAAGCGAGTAATTCATCCGCCTTTAATAAATATTCGCGCCGTAGAACCCTTCTTTTTAATTATTGAAAATTATTGCGACGCCTATTATGCTACTAACTTAAACAAAATATAATAAGCGTCATTTATTTAAAGGTTTGTTATTAAAAAGATTAGATTGCGGTAAACAGAAGGGTTTGCTGATGGTCGTTCCCATAACCGCAGGAACGTTGTTAAAACTTGAAACCTAACAAGTCGAAAAAAATTAAAGGCGTATGAATGAAAGTTTAGTGTTGTGTGCGCAACAACGCGAACAAAAATCCCGTTTTTGGAGAACGGAAGAAGATTGCTCCAAAAAATCTTCTTTTGATTTTTGAAAATACCATCTTGACAAACACGAAAAAATATGCTATAATAAGTTCGTAAGGTTGAGAGAGAGAAAAATACATAAGATTTTATATCTTGTGTTATATATGGGGCGGTACTCCAATTGGAAGAGAGAGCGGACTTAAAATCCGCACAGTTTGGGTCCGAATCCCAAGCGCCCTACCAAATTAAACAATATGAAGAGAAACGATGTTTTCTCTTCATATTAGCATATCTATATAAATGATTTAAATAAATAAACGAAACCTCTTGACAAACTATTTCCAATGTGATATACTATAATCACAAAGGAGATAAAAAATGACAGAAGTATTTAAACAGATTATTGCTCTTCTCATCGCGGAAGATATACCGTTCGATATAACAAAGAAAGATAATCGATGGTATATCTATCACGATGACCTGTGGGATATTAGCGATGTTTATGAAAGTAAAATTTTTGCCTTCCCACGACTGTGTACTTTTAATGAAGTTGGTTATTGGGTTAACAGCCAAGCAAAAAACTATATCACTCAAATAAAAGCGGTAGAAAAAAGCGTAAAATAAAAAACGAGGGTTAAAAATGATTGTTTGGGCTATTGTAATTACTTGGGTTGTTCTGGCTATTCTTTTCATTGTTAGTGATGAGTTTAACATCCCGCAATTGGCTTACATTATCGCTTTTCCTGTTTATATCGTGGTATTTCCTATTATCAAAGGGTATCAGGCTATTTATCATTCTCATATTCGCAACAATTATGGTTGCTACGAGTTTGATAAACGTACATTTATTCTTAATTATAAACTTGCAAAACAGTTTAATCCCAACAAGGTAAAACTTCACCGAGCAGGCAAAGATTTTAGGTCTTTCCCCAATAAGGGAGAATTGATTGATAGTATTGATAGTCTGCGTGAGATGGGCTATACTGATAAGTTTATTGATGAGATGAAGAATTAAATAATTTTTTAAAAGAGCCATTTTTGTGGCTCTTTTTCTATTGACAAATGGTTTCCGTTGTGATATATTATAATTATAAAGGAGATGAAAGATATGAAGTTTCGTGAACTGAATGTTGGCGACTGGTTTGTTGCGAATGGAATGATGTGGGAAAAAGTAGAATATCCAAAGTGGGCTGACGCAAGCATTATGTGTCTTGATAAAAATGATTTTGGGCACGTTTACCCTCAGCCTAATCTTGATATAGAAGTAGATTTTCTTCCCAGATTGGATTATTGTCATTCTCATTTTCATAAGACTGGACATAATGTATTCAATGAAATTGTGCGCCTTGATGAAGCCCTTTTTGGACTTCCGCTAAAATCGGCTTGTGTACATGAGATTTACGCTAAATCAAAATATAACGATAAAGATGTTTTTATAGTAGTGTATAGCAACTTGGATTTTCGGCAAGGAATGACTTTTCCTATCAATCCAAGATACGACCAACCTGTTAGAGAGTGTCTTGAACTTCATCTTAATTTTGATGAATGGAGTGGTAAATAATGAAATATTGGGAACTAAATACGGGAGACTGGTTTTATGTAGATGAAAAACCTTATATTAAAATTAAAGAACCAGATGGAACAGTCTACTGTTTAAGCCTTGTTGACTTTACTTGCCACAACTTTAAATTTGAAACAGAAGTTAATTTTTGTTCATCCATAGATTATGTAAATTGTGGCATTACTCCACAAAATAAAGATGTATATGTTATACAACCTCCACATTCGCCCAACGCATTTCCAAATATTCCGCTACAAAAAATAGGCGACGATACAATTATTGTCAAATATAAATATGACGTATTTTGGATGTATGCTATTATCTATGGAAAAGAGCAAGGAAAAAGTTATCTGCTATCTCGATTGGACACGAAGAAAAATATGTGGTATTCTTATACCGAATTTCATAGAGCTTTTCCAGAAAACGCTTGACAAATAAGATTTTATGTGATATACTATAACCATAAAAGGAAAGCGAGGGTAATAATATGGGACAGCGACTTGTAATTACAGGAATTAAAAATCATACTCCGATTTTTAATATTTATTATCATTGGAGTGCTTATACCGAAAGCGCGCTTAACGAAGCCGACCAGCTTTTAAAATATCTTCTTCGCCCAGAAAATTATAACGACCTTGTGCTATCTGCCATTAAATATTGCGAACTCAATGGCGGTGGTATTGGTCTTAGTGAAGAACTTAAAGAAGCTAAACGACTTTACCCAGACCACGATTTTAAAACAGATGGCATTAGCAGAAATAATGGACTTATCGCTATTACCGCAAAGGGTATGGATAATAATACGTCATGGGCAGAGGGAACTCTTGATATTGATTTTGATAATGATATTATCAAAAACAATGTCTTTTATGGTTATGACGATATTGACCAAATCAATGAAGAATATGGCTATGAAGATGACGAAAAGCTCAAAGACAGCGATATTCTTGTTCCCCATATCTCGGTAGAAGAATTTTATTTTGACCAAATTGATGAAGTTTATAAAATTCTTTCCAACAATAATTTATTTCAAGGAGATTGTTGTATTCTCGCAAAGATAGAGTAAAGATTTTTTTCTTTGCTCTATTGACATTTTAATAAGTATATGATATAATATAATCAAGGAGTGAGAAGCATGAATGATTTTAGAAAAAATCTCATTGACAGAATGATTAAAATCTATGGTTATGAACATAGATATGTAATTCAGTTTGCTAAAATGTGCGAAAAATACCCATTTAATAAAAAGTTTGATGAAACATTAGAATTACTTGTAAAAAGCCACGAAAAAAGCCCAATGTTTTAAGGAGTGAAAACATGACAGCTTTACCCGAAGCGTGGACTATTTCTATTATAAAAGATGGAAATTGTCAAGCGTGTTTTTATTATAACGAACGTGTTAATACTCGTCGTGCTTGGAAAGAAACGGAAAAAATTATTGATTTTTTCCAGAAAGATGAAAACCTTAACGAACCACCAGAACTTGTTGCGTTTAAATATATTGCAGAGAACGATGGGTTAATGGAACACGAAAATTGGAAAGAGCTTTTTCATAAATACCATTGTATCTATCCCCTTCGTGGTAGCTTTGCGGGCGGTGTGTTATATACAGGACGTAGCCGTATAGCAAGCGCAATAGAAACTTATGGAATAACTATCAATTTTGATAATGATAATATTGAAACTGATATGTTTAGTTTGTTTTTTGACTTTAAAGCTATTTTAGAGGATACAGGTTTAAAAATGCCTTTATTTAAAGTATATAACGTTCCCGTTAAAAACCTTATAGATTGTAATTTCCTTGATTTTGATAAATATCAAAATTATTGGTATAATTCCGCAATTTGTAGAAGCACCGATGGAGGCTTTTATGCTCTACTAAATTAAACCAACAGATGGGAAAGATAAGGAGTGAATGAGATGAAAATGAAGTGGACACTCGCCATTATGCGTGATGGCTTTGCTCACGCGCTTATTTGTTATTACACAGAGCCAAGCACTTATGAATGTATAAAAGAGACGGAGCGCGTTCTGGAATATTTTGAGCGGGACGAAAATATCAATCAAGATATTCGACTTGTTGCTTATAATTATATGAAAATCAATGGCGGTCGTTGGGGCAGTAAGAAAGAATATGAAGCCTTAAAAAAAGATTATAATTTTGTCGGCACGCTTGTCTCCACCGATGCCCCCAAAACCACTCTTTATGTCATACCTGAAAATGTGGGCGCAATCTTTTGTGATAATGAATTTAATGTCTATATTGATTTCGATAACGATAAAATTGGGCTGAATGTCCTTAATATTGCCCATAGTTTTAACAATATTTGTAAAATGTCTGGTTGGGACTCACACTCTATCACCCCTCATCATACAGATAAGAATTATATGGACTTTTCATTTTGGCATAGTGAAGATATGGTTGGGCTATATAAAAAATACGATATTATTTATAATGGGACGTTCTTTTATTCACTAAAAACTTAAACCAATAGGAGGAAAAACATATGGTGTTTTGCGCGAAAGGTGCGGAAGCGCGTTGTGAGACTTGTCCTATTACCAATGATAGCGCGAGCGCGTGTAAATTTGCCGTTGAGTTTCAGCCGATTATTCATGCCCATTGGATTGCCAATGGCGTTCACCCACACAATGGAGTGGTTGGGAATTGGAAATGTTCTCATTGTAAGCGGATTTCGCTTGAAAATAGTGAATATTGCCACAGATGCGGTGCGCAAATGGACGAAGAGGAAGAATAATTTTTTCTTCCTCTTTTGGTTTATCTCTTGACAAAAGGGCTTTTTTGTGATATAATATAATCATAAAAGGAGTTGAGAAATATGGCTGAGCATCTTTACCTTAATTGTAAACGGAATGGAGAAACATTCGCGCTTATATATTATTATGGGCGAAGCGAAACCGCATTCGCGCTTAATCAGACAAAAAGTCTAATTGATTATATCTATGACCATATTGAAAATGATTATAGATATAATGTTATTCGTTTTGCTGAAAAGAACGGTGGAGCACTCGCAAGTGGAGATAATAATAGAGATTACGCGCAAAAACTTTTTCCCGATAAGATTTTTTATAGAGGTGCTCGTGATTATGGCTTAGTCATTCTTAAACCTGCACTTATTCACTCTATTCTTTTTCAAGTGATTTCTGAAACTACATCACAAGTTGTTATTGATTTTGACAATGATAAAATTGAGTGGAATGTGTTTTGTTATTGGAGTAATATGAATGCTTTTATAAATGACGATACTACCGCCCCGCTTTATACCAATAATCCTACTTATAGTGCAGGTCATTATAATAAAGAACTTAACGTAATCCCTTTTGAAGATATTAGTATTGTAGAAGATTTAATTTTTAACAATACTATTGCTCTTGATGGGAGCAAAGCCGTATTTGCAAAAATAGAATAAGCCCTTGATAAAAGGGCTTTTTTGTGTTATACTAAAAGTATCAAGTGGGAGGATAAGGAATATGGTTTTTTCGGATTTGTGTATGGGAGATTGGTTTGAATGGGATAAGCGGATTTATATTCGTCTCAAAGATATGATTATGTCTCTTAACAATGACGATTTCGGCACTCTTTATGCCCCACTTTATTCAGAGCGAGAAGTTAAATATATTACCGTATTCGACTATGATGCGTCTACCGAGTTAGAAAAGTTTAATAAAACAAAAAACCTGAATGCGGACGAAGTGCCCTATAATATGTTACTAAAATCCAGTAGTGGCAATTTTTATGTTAAAATTAATCCATATATACCCGGCGAACGTGATATGGTAGTTGTGAATACAACAAGCCACTTTCAAGGTGCTTTTGTATATTCTAAATATTTTACACATCAATTTGATATTATAGACAAAATGCGCATAAGTCTTTTTGAGGGAAAAATATAAATTTCGCCTACTATCAGTATTGACAAAAGAGGGGAATTGTGATATACTGCATTATAGGGGTGGGAGAAATATGAGTGAGATGTTCAAAAAAATTATCAATGTTCTTTTGGCAGAAAATATTGATTTTGAGATTACGCAAAAAAGTGACCATTATATTATATGTAGCACCATTTTAAAAAACACAATGAATGCTTGGCATATTATAGATAATCCTTTAACTGACGCCCCTCGTTTTTATAGTTATAAAAACAATTATAAACTTGGTTTTGTTTTTTCTCGTTATCAAGATTATATTACAGTTGTCAGCAATGTTGTTATAAGTTTGTAGGTGAAATTATGAAATATAAAGACCTTTTAATAGGTGATTGGTTTGAAATTAATGATCATAAATATATTAAATGTGATTACGATGGCAAGCGTACTGTGGGCGTGATTTTAGACAATGAGACAATAGGAACAGCCCGTGTCTTTTTTGATGATGAGATAGATGTAAGTTTTTTAACAGAGCTTCATTATTTCAATCCCAAGCAAAATATAGATACTGAAACTATTATTAAAAAAGCCCCTTGCGGTTGCCTTCTTAAAAATCCCAAAGCTGATGTTTATTTTGTTAAACTCGCCCATCGCACAGGAAATGGAGCTGATTTAGTTCTTATTTCAACTAATCGTATGCAAGGCGCGGACGCTGATAGTTGTATAATTGCCAACAAACCAGTAAAAGTTATAGCAAAAGCAGATTTATATTATAAAGAAAAACTTGACATATAATTCTTTTTATGCTATACTATAATCAAGGGGTGAAATTATGAAATATAAAGATCTTTTAATAGGTGATTGGTTTAAATATAATGGTTGTTATTATATTAAATCGCAGAAATATACAGACCTCGATTTTATCAATGTGTCGCTTTATGATGGGAATATAATAAACATTAACGATAATGCAGAAGTAGAATTCGTTTCTTGTTTTTTTGCTATTAAAACAATAGATTATGCGGGTGCGTTAACTTCTGCTCCCCTTGGAAGAATGGTTCAAAACGATAAATGTATTTATATGCGCGTTACGCTTCCTGACGTAAATGAAATTGACACGGTAATTATTTATTCGTTTTATAATAATAACGGACGCTGGTTCAGCTCGCGTGCTTACCGTTATGAAGTAGAGACTTTTACAAGAAAAGTTGAATATTGGGAGAGTTAAAATGATAAATTCAGAAAAGAAAATTATTTATGATTGCGTTAAAAATGCGCTCAACAACGCTGAAAATAACGAAGAGGTTTTTACAACACTTAAACTAACACAGAGCGACCTTTATTACATATCATCCTTGATTGAAAACGATATGAGATGGAAGGAATCAAAAGAAGCCACTCCTTTTGATGAGCCAAAAGGCAAGTGGATTAATCAACAAGGCGGTTTTTTGGGCGTTGCGGAATGCTCTCTGTGCCACGAAAAATACCCACTTGGTTGCGTTAAGCCTAATTATTGCCCCAACTGCGGAAAGCCTATGGAATAAAGAAGCGTTTTTACGCTTCTTTATTTTTGTATACGGAAGTATTGGATTCGAACCATTATACCACACCGCCACCCAATTTGTCAAGAGAAAAACACAATTTTTTTATATTTTTTTATTTTTCCTAAAACTACTTGACAAGCAGGCACCTTTGTGGTATACTATACTCGTGAGGCGAAGAAGATGAAATATTGTGAACTAAATATTGGTGACTGGTTCACCGACATCCCTGGTAATTATTGGATTAAAACCAATTTCTATGGGAAAAACTATAACCTTGATATGGGGAATACTCGTATGTTTGGTGCGCTTGGGATAATGCGAGAAAATATAGAAGTTGATTTCGTTTCTTCTCATAGAGTTGATTTGCCAAACCACCGCAAAAGAACTCTATGTGTTGTCCGCGACGCTCCACTGCTTGAACCCCTTTATCAATCTGATACTAACAATGTAATAGTTTTACGCTACTTTAATAACACACTTTATTATGTCGTTGTTTCGTCCATTTGGGGCGATGAACTTGGCATTTGGCGTCCGGTCGAAAGGCTTAATGATTTTGTTCATTTAACTTCTACTTTTGAGTATCAAGTATGCGAGGAATAAAAAATGAAATATAAAGACTTAAATGTTGGAGATTGGTTTTCTTATGTAGGAGCAACGTTTATTAAAACCTATTGCCCGCTTTTAAAGGCAAATTATGATATTTGCGTGTCTGGAAAAATGTTTGGAGCGATCTTTGCTCCGTGCGATATGGAAGATGAAGAAGTTGAGTTTGTTTCTCGTTTAACCGTTGAGAATCCAACCCCATTTAAAACAGAAGCAGATGAAACGTTGTCCGTTGCTCCTACATTTCAATTTTTGTCTTGGCAACTTGACAACAGTGAAACAATTCTTATAAAAGCCCCAATTAAGGGCGAAGTTTATGCGCTTGCGATTAACGGAAAAAATGCGGGTATTTGGACACAGGCAACCCCTCGCTTCATTTCTGTTAAGATAATCCCACGCATTGATTTAAAATATGAAGAAAACTCTTGACAAGTTAACTATAATGCGATATACTATAATCAATCCAACAATAGGAAAGATACACGATGAAGTATAAGGAATTAAATATCGGCGATTGGTTTTCTTATAAAAACAGAGTTTTCGTCAAAACCTATTGCCCTGATTTTGACGCGAATTATGATTTTTGTTTATCGCCTTCTTCTGTTACTTTTGGTGATTGTTATCAATCATTGCCAGACGAAACCGAAATCAAGTTTCTCTCGCAACTTAATGCATATAACCCATACCCACAAACAGGAATAGATACTCTTGCCAAAGCCCCTCTTCGTCAATTTTTAGCTTTGGGATATAGCGAGAAAAAAATAATTTTTATTAAAACCAAGATACGAAGTCAAGAATATACTCTTGCTCTTAACGGCAAATACGGTGTTGGAATGTGGGAAAAATCAACAAGCGTTGCACTAATTGAGATTCTTCCACATATTGAGTTAAAATATGAAGAAAACTCTTGACAAATTGCCTAAAACGTGATATACTATAATCAATCCAAAAGAAAGGGAAAAAATAAAAATGATTGTATCGAAAGAGAATTATCTGAACCTTCAGCACCGTGTAGAGGAACTTGAAAACATTCTTTGTCCTTGCGGGTCGCACGATTGGGTTGAAATCGACGCCTATAACGGCTATGAGGTCTGGACGGGCAAGGCTCGTGGTGGTAGGCGCTATCAGTGCAAGAAGTGTCTGAAAAAGAAGTTTGTGCCGTTTGAGGATAATTATGAAACTGACAATTAGAGATAAATATTTTGACGTGGTTTTAGAGAAGGACTACGATTCTTTTGAAGAAGCAGAAGTCCTTCTCGACAACTGCGCTCGCTACGGCTATCAGTATGAATGGCGTGATAGCGTTTTAAATTTACCTATTAAGGAGTTTAATCATGAAACAGTTGCTTATTGATTTGCTTTTCGTTGCGCTCGGCGTTATGATTTGTGCGCCCGCTCTGCCCGTTTTTACGTCTGGCGTCGCGCTTGCTAAAATTACCAATTCTGCGCAGGCTACTGCTATCGCCCCGACCGCAGGATGGTCTATCATAAATCTACTTCTTGCTCTTGGTTGTCTTGGCTTTGGCTATGCCCTTTTTAACGAAGATAATAAACGTTTTGATGGGCTTATTATCGGTGCTCTCGCATTTGTTATCTTTTTTATGAATGTTGTTTCTTGGTCTACGCTTATTATAGCTGATAAAACCACAATTATTCTAACTGGTGTCCTTATTCTAAATGCCGTTAATTATTTTCTGCGCGACAAAGAACCGCACCTTTAAGGGAGAAGAAAATTTTCTTCTCCCTTGTTCATAAAACGCTTGACAAAAGCAATTTATTATGATATAATATAATTACAATAAAGGAGTGAAAAATATGAAAATTGCGTTGATTTGTATAGTTGTAATTATTGTCATCCCTGCTATTATTTATGGAACGGCTTGTGTAGTTGATGCGATTAGATGTGATTATCGAAAATCAGCTATTGCAGAATGTCTATTTAAGTATTTCAAGAAAACTTCATCTTGTAAAGAAAATGAACCTTGTCTAACATTTAATCAGTTTTACTCATTTTTTAATGTTGCGCCTGAACGCTGGGCAATAGAGGGTCGGTATGATGCAGGAGAATGTAATCTTTGCTATCATGCTAATACCTATAAAGATTATTATTTTCATTTTACAACTTATGGCGAACAATATAAGTTTATTCGTTGGAGCGAACAGCGTCAAAAACATAAAGAGGCAATCGCAACAGCGCGACAAATGAATAGCTTTATCGATTATGTTCGCCGTGACAGTAAATGTGCTGAACAAAAAGCCATTGATGAAGCACAGCGCCTTTACGACACTATTGAAAAACAGCTTGAAGTTAAAGAAGGAGAATAATAATGTCTTTTATTCTAAAAGGTTTTTTAACTTTTGTGCTTATCACATTAGTGGCCGGTGTAGCTTTTATGATTCTCTATCTTATTCTCGTTATTTTTGATGTAGAAGATAATTTTTTATATCTTCTTCGTTTTCATCGCCATACATACGCATTTTTAAATCATGAACCTTGCCTTACATTTGAACAATTTATTGCTTTTTACAATGTCGCCACTGAAAAATGGGATATTGATTTAAGTGAGCAAATTGGCTACCGTCAAGGTATTTCTACTATGTGGATTAATTTTTCTACCTATGGCGATTGTTATAAATATAATCGTTGGCGCAAAAAAGAAAAAGAACGACTTCGTATTTTAGAAACAAATAAACAAATGAGTAATTTTTTAAATATGGTGCGTAAAGATAGTGCTGAATACGAAAAACGTGCCTATGAGCAAGCGAACGCAGTATATGATGAAATCTTAAAAAACCTTAACGGAGAAAAATAATTTCTCCGTTTTTCTATTGACAAAATCCTTTTTATATGATATAATATAATTATAAAAGGGGATGAAAAAATGAAATATAAAGATATATTGGTTGGAGAATGGTTTCAATACGGTAGCAATGTTTTCATTAAAACAAAGCACCCTGTTTATGGTTTAAAAAACTATATAATGGAAAGTAGTATTCACTTCGGCAAAAATTGGGGCAAAATGGATGACGATACAGAAGTTTCTTATGTCACCCACGAAAAAATAGAATTTCCTTTTATGTGGGTGCGTAATGCAACTTTGGCTAATGCTTTGTGCAAAGTGCCACTTTGCATTAATGAAACTATTCTTATTAAAGACATTTTTAGCGGAGAACCTATGGCTTGCATAATTGCCACAAATGACAAATTTGAAATGAATTGCGGGCAATGGATGACATATTTCAATGATGCAGAAATAAGATATACAAATTCATTTGAATATAATATAATTGAAAATACTTGACAAATTATACTTTTGGTATTATACTATAATTGAAAGGTAGGTAAGAGATATGACAGATTTTTTGATTGCTTTTATTGTTTTCTTTATTATTCCGGGGATGATTTTTGGAGCGCTTGTATATGGAGCAATGGAATATAAATCTTTTGCCAAACGCTTTGTATGTGGTTGGTTAACTGCCGTTCTCACAGGTGTTATAATTGGCGGTATTTTTACCGCTTCTTATAACTATGATGTAAAGCAGTTCAATAATGGCTACTGTCCCACTTGTGAAGAGCCTTGGCGTTTTGCTGGCGCAACACGAGATAAATCTACTACTACTTATTATTGGACTTGCGATAATTGCGGGGCAATCATTGAATTAAATCACCTTCCTGCAAAAAGCAATAATTATGAATAACTTTTAAAAACAAATAAAGGAAATGTTAAAAATGATTTTATGGCTTGATGATGTTAGAAAACCGCCTAATAATATAGATTATGCTTGGTATAAAACCGTTAATGAAGCAAAAGATGCAATTATGCTTCGTGAAAAAATGAACGGCATTGACTGGCTTTATAGCGATGGAACTGTGGAAAAAATTACGCCTTTTGAATATCTCGATTTAGATCACGACAGTGGGGATTACTATAACGATGGCGGGGATTATATTCAGCTTTTAAACTGGCTTGAAAGCACAGGACGAAATTATCCTATCAAAATCCATAGTATGAATGTAGTTGGACGTGAAAATATGCGTGCAATTATTAAACATAATAATTGGAAAGAAATCTTATGAGCGAAAAATTTAAAAAAATAATTAGTATCTTGCTTGTTTATAAATTTGAGTTTATAGTTGCAAATGATAATGAGACCAATATGTATTTTGCTTATCACAACGACAAAAACGGCAAAATAGTTTGGAAAATAAAGGATGAAGCTAATAAAGGGCCTTCTGCCATTTATAATGGCGCTTATCATGCATGGATAAACACAAAAGGTTATAGCGTAGAAGATTGTATAAATATGATTGATGCAATATGTTGTGATTATATGTCTTGACAAATTGCATCTTTTGTGTTATACTATAATTGAAAGATGGGTGAATATTATGAAAATGTCAAATGATTTTAAACAGATTATTGCACTTCTATTAGCAAACAATGTTCGTTTTAATCTTGACTATGGGATTGAAAGTTATTTTTTAACTAAAAATAACGAAAACGGCCTTCATATTTGGGAAATTGATGATAAAAATAAAGATAATGGATATAAGATAATTTTTTGGGATAAAGAATATAACCATCAGACTTTTCATCTTCCCATTGATTATGTTATTAATGCTTGCGCAGAAGAAAAACAATATGATAAAAGGTAAATAAAATGTCAAAACTGTTTCAAGAAATTATAGCCCTTATGCTTTACGCCAATATTAAATTTGAACTCAATCATGATATAAATAATACTTATTATCTCGTCCGTTTAAAAGGAGACGACATCGTCTGGGAAATAGATGATCATCCAGATGATGATAAAGTTTATTTCTATGACGAGAAAGACAATCGCTACATATATACAACCGCAATCGAATATGTCTACAAAGCAAAATACGCCGAATATCGTTTTTACGATTAATGAAACAGGTATAGCTATGACTAAAAAGTTTAAAAAAATTTTAACTATGCTTATGGCAGAAAATATTGATTTTAAGATTGAATATCACGAAACTGCTAAACAATATTATTTAAATTCTACCATTGGCGACAAAACTCCTGCTTGGCAACTTGTAGATGAAAGCGAAAATGTTCCTTCTCAAAATGCCGTTTGGCTATATCGACACAATACATACTATGGTGCTAATTATGCAGACCTTAAAAATTATATTAAATCAATCACACAAGCAATTGACACCTATAAAACCTCTTGACAACTTATCATAAGTATGATATAATAATATCAGAAAGTGAGGGAACGAAATGAGTAATAATTTTAAAAAACTCGTAGCAATACTTATGGCAGAAAATATTCAGTTCGCACTTAAATTATCCATTGGTGGCACTTGGTTTGTAATAGATAATGTATTTGATTATGAAAACCATAGATGGGAAGTTGATGACAAAACCGACCTTGTATTTTGGACAAGACAAAATGACTTTTCACGAGCTATCTATTATAAAGATTTAGACGATTGTGTATACGCTATTAAAAAAACTTTGGGGGGAAATTAAGTGAACTGGCATACTAATATTGACTGGAACGGTGATGGCAAGTGTGATGTGTGGGATGACGCTCTTGAAACCACATTTGTTATGGGTATGATGGACGATATGGACAGAGAAGAACGTATTAGTAGAATGGTGGACGAGATTAAATACGATGGCTCTCCCACTATTGACAACGCTATTTTTGAACGCCTATGCAATAAGCTCGGCTATAATATGAGCGATTTTAACCAGAGTGATATTGATGAAATTCAACGTAGGCTGTAATTAACCAATAGGAGGATAAAGAAATGCGCAGAACGTATAACGAACGCAGAAAAGCCACTTATAAGAAATGCCGTAAACGCTATAAACTGTATGATAGCATTTACAATGGTATCAATAACCACGATACCATTCATAAGTATGCAAAAGAAAGTATTCCTGCGCGGGAAAAACCGCCGAACAATAAAAATACACGAGATGAGCGTCTTTTCTCTTCTCTTGGAGATAGTCTTGAAGAATATTTTGAGGAAGATTGAACATCTTCCTCTTTTTTATGCTTGACAAAAACAATCTTTTGTGGTATACTATAATTACAAAAGGAAAGGGGACGAAATTATGACACTCACAGTTAGAGAAGAACTCAAAGCGTGTTTTCCGGAAACGACTTTGACTGGTTGGACAAAAAGAGAATTTGAAGATTTGTTGTGTAGTACCCAACATGCGAGAATTAAGAAAGATGGAACTTTTTATAAGAATGATAAAAATTTAATTAACAATTGTATTATTACTTGTTATCGTGCTTTAATAAGACGATTTGAAGTAGATGTGGCTATGATTGAAGATGAAAAAGCCACAGTCCTTCGTATGCTTGATACGCTTCCTGCGGAGAAGTTTCGTTATTTTGCAGAAATTGCTTTTGAGCCTTATATTAACCTTGAAAGCGATACTACAATTATTTATGAAGGGTGATATAGATGACGTTTGAATTAAAAGAAGATTTTAATACGCTTTATAAAATGACATATATATGCGGAGTTATAAATAGCTTTAAAGGCGTTTTATCTTATATTACCGACGATGCGAGAATAAAGAAAAACGGCATTTTCTATTTGCAAGACCAGACAAAAATAGCACGAGCTATTTTTACAGCATATTACATTTTAGATAAATATTTTATTATTGATAAAGAAAAGGCAACTGACGAGCGAGACACCTTAATGCGTTCGGTTAAAACACTACACGCAGATAGCTATAAAGTGTTAGCCGAACTTCTTTTAAAGCCTTATACTTGTATTGCGGAAGAAACATAAAAAATATAAAGAGGAAGATTAATCTTCTTCCTCTTTTTACGCTTGACAAAAGCACTCTTTTGTGATATACTATAATTACAAAAGAAAAGGAAACGAAGCTATGATACTTAGCATTAAGGAAAAACATAAAACCAATTCAACATCAAAACATTTTGTTGATTGGACGCAAAGAGAATTTAAAGAGCTTTCGCGTTCAATCTGTACAGCAAAAATTAAGGAAGATGGAACTTTTGATGTGTACAGTAAAGCATTGATTACCGATTTGATTATCTCTTGTTATCGATGTTTATTGGGACGTTTTGAGCTTGACAAAGCTATGATTGAAGATGAAAAAGCAACCGTTCTTCGTCTACTTGATGCGCTTCCTGCGGAGCGGTTTTGCTCGTTTGCGGAAATCGCTTTTGAGCCTTATATTAACCTTGAAAGCGATACAAGTTGATGGATAATACAGAATACTTGTATTGTAAAAAAGTATAAAAAAGGAGTATAAAAATGTATTACAATTATGATGACGAGGAATACGATAGCGAATACGATTGCGATTGTTATGAGAACGACCGCGATGATTGCGAAGCATATCACGAACAGAGATGGCGTGATTATAAGAAAAAGAAAGCCCATAAAGAACGCGATCAAAAGCGTGATAGCTTTTGGGACGAAATTTGGGACTGGTAAAAGAAGCGTTTTTACGCTTCTTTTACGTTTACGGGAGTCTGATTTCGAACTATTATACCACACGCCATATGGATTTGTCAAGAGGAAAAAGTAAAAAAATTAAAAAAAATATTTTTTCCCGAAAATACTTGACAATCAATAGTTTATATGATATACTATACCCAAGAGGTGAGAAAAATGGAAATCAAAACTACACGGGTTCTCACGCAAGAAGAACGTGCATTTATTACAGGGCGTTTTCAAAACCTTGGTATATATGTAAATCAAATGGCTCATAATTTGCAAGGCAGTAAATATTCTGCGAGTGCGTGCAATACAATACGGTATAAAATTACTCTTCTTTACGAATACTTATCTTGTTATATTCAAGATGTAAATTATATTCAAGACGAAAAAGAAACTTTACTGCGTGCGCTTGATACTCTTAACCCTGCTCAATTTCAAAATCTTATTATTATTATCCAAAAATTTTGGACTACGGTTAATTTTATCCCTTGACAAATTAGAAAACTTATGTTATACTAATATTGTAAACAGGAAAGGGGTTTGATACTATGGAAATTAACTTTATGGAAACGAAAGCTATTGCAGACGCACTTCCTATTGGCATTTATGCGAAACGCCGTATTCGCTGTTCTCTGCGCGAGGACGAAAATACTTCTTTTTACTCGCCTATGACTGACGAGATTATTATTTCTTATCCGCAGATTACTTGCGCTCTTAAAATGACGCCGGAAAATGAAGATAAGGAAGTGGCTATTCGCTCTATGTTGTATCACGAAGTGAGCCACGCTATATTGACTGGTTGGAACGGACGAGTGACTGACCAGTTTAATATCTTTGAAGATGAACGGATTGAAACCGTGCTGAACGATTTTTACCTCGATGTTGATTTTGCGAAACAGGTTTATCGTATCAATGGTATTCAGTCCAACGATGACCTTAAAGCTCCGAAAAATGCTCTTGATGCGTTTTATCAGCTTGTACGTTTTCACAATGGTGATGCTGACCTGCTTGACAAAGTAAAGAAACTGCTTGTTAAGTATGCACCGCTCTCGAAAACAATGCTGAATCTTCCGTCCGGTGAGAGTTGGTGGGATTATAACCGTGAAATCAATGACCTTTTTAACGAAGTTAAAAAGCGTTTTGGTGAACCGCCCGTAAACGAAGATGATGGTTGTGAAAGCGGAGATGGGGACGGCTCTGGCAAGTCTGGCGATAGCGGAAAAAGTAAGGACGGCAAGGACAAGAAAGACAAAAGTGGCATGACTGACGGAGATGGCAAGAAAGTTGCTGTTGATGTTAAAGACGCCATTAAAAAGGCTCTTGAAGCTGGCGCAGATGGCGATATGCTTGAAATCCTCAAAGAAATGAATTCTCTTGAAAAGGTTTTTAGCGATGGCGTTGCTCCTGCATACGATGATGACCTTTATAAGAAGTTTGACGTTATTATCTCTAATTTTAATAAGAAGAATAATAGCGGTGCTTCTCTTACTGGCTATTCTGGCGTTTTTAATCCTCGCTCTGCGGGACGTGAAGATTACCGTTATTTTGACCGTAAGGCTACGGTTAATGGCACTAACAAATTTGGCACGTTCCACTTGAACCTGTTTCTTGATAATTCTGGCTCGTTCTGCGATAATGCGCCGATTGTCAATGCTGTTCTTGGTGCTCTTGTCCGTCTTGAAAAAGTAAATCGTAATTTCTCTTTTGATGTTGTCCATTGTGGCGTGGGCGAAGAACTGATTACCGATAAAGCAAAAATTGGTCTAACTTGTGATGACGGCACAAAACTTGACTATGACGCTATCGAACTTTATCGGAAACTGCAAAAGCCCTCTACCTATAATTACAATATTGTTCTGTATGATGGCTCTTGCTATGACCGCCGTTATAATGATGCGTTCAAAGCGTTTAATCATTCTAACACTACGATTATTAGCGATATAAGCAATAGGGAAGAAATTGAGCGTTATGCCCCGAACGCAAAGCAGATTATCACAAAGCATTATACTGAAAATCTTCTTAATAACATTGTTGATACTCTGGCACGAGCGTTCCGCTAATAGAGAACTTAAAAGCGGAAGAGCTTTCTTCCGCTTTTACTTCTTGACAGATTGTATAATATATGGTATAATACAATTAAGAAAGGTGGTAAAAATATGGAGCTCATTCTTAAAAAAGACAGCGAGAAGATATGGGTTTTGAGGGCTGGTTATAAAGCCAAACAAGCGAAAGATTTTATCAATATAGCTCGAATTAAGAAAGATGGCTATTTTTATAAACGAGATGCTGAAATAATCGGCGAAAAAATAAGTACTCTTTATAGTATTTTATGCACCTATTTTGAGAGTGAAGATATTTTCTGTGAAGAACGAGATATGCTAAAAAATAATCTTTGTACAATGAGCGCACAGCAATTTACTGCACTTGCATATATAATGCTTGACCCTTATGTTGATGTATTGGCGAGGGCTTGACAAATTAAATAAAATATGATATACTAATAATAGAAAAAAAGTAAAGGGGACGAATAAATGTGAAATATTATAAAGTAGTCGTAATGCGTGGGCATATGGGGTCTAATTATGACCACGCAACAATGACATTTTATGAAAAAGCAAAAGATATGATTAGTGCTATGGATAATGCTCGGAAGCATGGTGGAGTAAAACACAATCGGCTTCCTGCTAATGCCGTAGAAATTAGTGCAGAAGAATATTATGCTAATCGTGGGTCTAATGCCTATGACCGTGCTTGTTGCCGTAAAGATAAAGGTGTTGTCTTTTCCTTTTTGCGCCTTTTTAAGTAATTAAGGCTTGACAGATTGGGCTGGTTATGATATAATATAATCAGCCCAAGAGAAGGAGAAAATGATATGAAGTTTGCGGAATTAAGGACGGGTGATTGGTTTCAGACTGCGCGTGCCGATGACGGAATAATCTGGATTAAAACTGGCGAAGCTCGTTGTCGCCCTATTAACTATAATGGAAATAAAGCCATTGACCTTGCCGATGGGTGTGTGAGCAATATTGATTTTGAAGTCGTTTTTTGCCCACGCTATGTATGGGATGATGGAACGTGCGCAGGTTATTGTGATTTTGGCGCTTGGCCAGATACTCTTGAACCCGTAAAAAGTATTGACGCTATTCCGATTGGGGCAGTTTATAAAGGGCTTGGGAACGCATATTATCGCAAAATTAGCGACACTAAATCTTTTACTATCTGGACAGAGAACCCAGACGCCATCGGACGAATTTGCGTTTTTAAACCTAATCAAGTAGGGATGTTTTCAATTTGTCATTTTTTTAATTTTTCTTTTCCAGAAATGACTTGACAAATACAAAAAAATATATTATAATAAAATTACAAAAAATAAGAAATGGAGAAAAAAGCTATGTATTTTACCGTTGAAGAGATTCTGAACGCCCTTGGTATGTCCGCCGAAGATGCACGGGTAGATGAAGAGGGAGAGGTTTATATTCCTCTTGAAAAGGCTCTTACGCTGTGTCTGGAAGATGACGCAGTTGAGGACGATTGCG
>ULRB01052829.1_pt1 | contig 32694 bp, 16 predicted proteins | sample 1955051 | NCBI WGS metagenome assembly ULRB01 (sample SAMEA4835671, study PRJEB28245) | human gut metagenome | biome: gut microbiome; material: fecal sample | place: Denmark | collected 2008 | reverse complement strand
CCAAATCTGCTGGCTGAGTTCAGCCACGAGACTGTACTGGTCGTGAGGGATATTGAATTCTACTCCCGGCATTTCGAAAGGCAGTTCGACAACCTGCGACTGCCAAGTAGCCTTTCCTGAGATGTTCAACTGCGGAAGCCAGGCGAAAGCCGCATTCTTGAGGTCAAGCCCCTTGGTCTTTTCAATAAGGGACATTTCGTTGATTTGCGGATAATTCCCGACAGACAGTCCGATGCACTCGTCCAGAGTTGTTTGGGCCACTGCCGCATAGCCGGTGCAAATTGCAACCAGCGATGTACAGAGATTTTTAAACAAATGTTTCATACCTGCAATACTTTATCAAGCATTATTATTTACTACTTCGTTTCTCCACAATTGACTACTTCATTTCTCTATGTAAGTCCACCGTGCAGCCACTGAAATCCGCGAAATGCCAGAGTTTATTGGCGCGGCCGAAGGAAATCGCGCATTCTCTGCACCGCCTTTTCCCTCTGCCTGCGAAGGAAAGCATCTATTTTCTCGGCATCATCCCCATAGACAAAAGAAACCATCGGCATCAGGGCGAATGCCGAATAGTCAGTAAGGATGATTTCGCCAAGGAGTTCCTCCATCGTCACAGGAGCGATAATTCCATCTTTCACAGCCTCTTTCAATCTGTCATTGTGGCGTGCAAATGCCCCGCTCATAATCGTCCCGGTGACATCCTTATATTTTTCAAGCAAATCAGCCCGATTCTCGGCAATTTCAAGCAGAAGACGGATTTCACCCTGATGAGCCTGCATAAAATCGAAAAGCGAGGCAGTCACATCAAGCACCGTCTCCACCATTCCCTTTTCCGGAGACATAACCAGCCGGAGTTCGTTGTGCATTTTCAGGAAATAGCCGTCGAGGACCTTCACGAAGATTTGCTCTTTCGTGCGGAAATAGTAGTGGAGCATCGCGTGGGTGACGCCAGCCTGTCCGGCAATCATCGTCGTGGTGGTTCCCTTGAAACCGTTTGTCTTGAAAAGGTCCTCTGCCGCCTCAAGAATCGCAGCCTCCGTGTTTTTATTCACTTTTTCTTTCATATTGTTCTTGTTTTTTGATTTGTAAATACTTGTCTGTAAGCAACTTTTATACTAACATAATTGTTTAACAATGCTGTTAAACGCTGCAAATATATAGTTTATTTTAATACGTTGTTCACTTTTTTGCATATTTCTTTCCCATAAGATAATGAATTTGAACTATATTTGCATGGTGAAGTCTGCTTCAGTCGGGACGTGCCTTGCGAAAGACGGCTTCTTTGAAAGGTACTGATATGTATAACTGATATGTATAAAAGAGTATTGCTAAAATTGAGCGGGGAAAGCCTCGGCGGACCTGCGGGAAAGGGGATTGACGAGAATTGTCTTTCCGAATATGCGAACGAGATTGCACAGGCTGTGAAGGGCGGTCTCCAGGTTGCGATTGTAATCGGCGGAGGTAACATTTTCCGCGGACTCAGTGGCGTTGGAAAGGGTTTTGACCGAGTGAACGGAGATAAGATGGGAATGCTGGCGACTGTAATCAACTCACTTGGACTTGCCATGGCTCTTCGCTCTGCCGGTGTTGAGGCGGAGGTGTTCACGGCGACCCCGATGATGCCTGTCGCGCGCTATTATATGAGAGATGATGCCGTTGCCGTTCTTGAAAAAGGAGGTGTGGCACTTCTTGCAGGGGGTACCGGAAACCCGTTCTTTACGACAGACTCCGGTGCTGCGCTCCGTGCTCTTGAAATAAAGGCGGACGCCCTTTTGAAGGGGACCCGCGTTGACGGCGTCTATACTGCCGACCCTGAGAAGGACCCGAAGGCTGTGAAATATGATGAACTCACCTTTGACAAGGCGATGGAAAATCACCTCAAGGTCATGGACCAGACTGCGTTTGCGCTCTGCAGAGAAGGCGATATGCCGATTATTGTGTTCGACATGAATCAAAAAGGAAATCTCCTCAAACTCGTCCACGGCGAGAAAGTCGGAACTCTTGTCCATGTGTAACTTGTCGCCGAAATAATATTTGTTTTCTCATCAGTCGTGTACCTCCAGTACACTCCTTCTTCCAAAAGAAATCTATACTCGAAAATAATTGACAAATCTGAAGCAGTTTATTTTTTTCATATTTCTAAAAACATTAACAAATACCACTATGATTGAAAAAGCAAACGAAATCTTGGAAGAAGCCAAGATGAATATGGAAGACGCAGTCGTGTTCCTCGAGGAAGATCTCAAGACTTACAGAGTCGGCAAGGCCAATCCGACAATTTTCAGCAATGTTCTCGTTGACTATTATGGCTCAATGACTCCGGTTCCGCAGGTGGCTTCAGTCACAGCTCCTGATGCAAAGACTCTCGCCATCCAGCCTTGGGAGAAGAAGATGATTCCGCTCATCGAGAAGGCAATCATCGATGCGAATCTCGGTCTCACTCCTTCAAACAATGGAGAGACAATCCGTTGCACTGTTCCGCCACTGACCGAAGAGCGCCGCAAGGAGCTCATCAAGAAGGCTAAGGCGGCCGGAGAGAGCGCAAAGATTGTTGTCCGCAATGCCCGTCGCGACGCAATCGAGGCTCTGAAGAAGGCTCAGAAAGAGGGTCTTGCCGAGGATATGCAGAAGGACTATGAGGACAAGGTGCAGAAGGCTACTGATTCTTGGGTTAAGCGGGTTGATGAGTTGGTGGCGGCCAAAGAGAAGGACATTCTTACGGTCTGATCTTACGGGGCGCCTAAAAGGCGGTCTGCTTCGTTGGATGCCTTGTCAAAATCCTCACAACCATTAGGTTGCTGCGGTATTTGACTTCGTCATCCGCCTTGCATCCCATCCTTTTATGCATCCCCTTCTCCAAGCTGTTGGGAGGCGTAATTTGGGGCGGTCTGCTTCGCGAGATCCTATTCCACTGGACCTGCGCGTCGCTTGGATTTGCGTGGGGGTTATTGTGTGAAAAACTTGATTGAAAATGAAAAAAAAGATTAAGAGACTTTCTTCGGTGGGCGCTATGAAGTCCAACGGCGATTATGAGTGGAAATTCTCTACGCTTGGAGGTGTCACCCGTGTGAATATCAACACAGGTGAGGACATCGCCCATCTGGCTGAGCTTGACCAGAAACTTTGGACAGTGCTCAGTTGCCCCGCATCCGGACTTGAGATGGATGCTGACACACTTGAGATGCTCGACCTTGACGGTGATGGGAAGATTCGAGTTGCGGAGATTCTATCCACTGTAGATTGGGTCAAACCGAGACTGAAGAATTTGGATATTCTTGTCTCCCGTCCGACGGAACTCCCTCTTTCTGCAATCAATGACGAAACTGCCGAAGGCGCGGAGATTCTCGCCTGCTCGAAGCGGATACTCAAAAATCTCGGACTGAAAAAGGACACGATTTCCATAGCCGATGTCCGCAACGGTATATCCGTATTCGAGAAAACCCCATACAACGGTGATGGTGTAATCACTGAAAAATGCACCGATGACGATGCCCTCAAAAATATAATAAAGGAGTGTATCGCCTCTTTTGGCCCGGTCACGGACAGAAGCGGGGATGAGGGCGTTGATGCGGACAAAATCGCCGCATTTTACAAAGCCGCTGCGGACTACACTGCCTGGAAGGCTGCCGGAGTGGAGGAAATCTTTCCTTACGGTGCAAACACAGCCTCCGCTCTTCAAGTCTGCAATGCATTGAAAGAGAAAGTTTCCGACTTTTTTATGCGTTGCAAGCTGGCGGCGTTCAATTCTGACAGCACACCGGTTCTTGATGTGACAGTCGAGAGAATCGGAGCAATCAGCGCAAAGGACCTTTCCGCCTGCTCCGAAGAGATAGCCGCCTACCCGCTTGCAAAGGTGAATCCTCAGGCGCAGCTACCCCTCACCGGCATAAATCCGGCGTGGAAGGATGTCTTCGACAAATTCAAATCTCTTGTCGTGAATGTGGACTTCCCGAAGGCCAAATATATCACAGAAGAGGACTGGTATGCCATTCTTGCGAAATTTGACGCCTACTCCGCTTGGCTCGGTGCAAAGGCCGGTGCCGAGGTGGAGGCTCTCGGATGCGAGCGTCTTACGGAAATCCTCAAAGAAAACCGCAAGGCTGAAATCGATGTGCTGATTGCAAAGGACAAGAAACACGAGGGAGAAGTGAGTGAAATCCGGGAGGTGAACAGACTTCTTCACATCTGTCGTGATTTCTACACTCTTCTGCGCAACTATGTGACATTCTCCGATTTCTATTCCACAGAAGAGGCGATGTCCTCAGTTTTTCAAGCCGGTCGTCTCTATATTGACCAGCGCAGCTGCGACCTCTGTATCAAAGTCACGGATATGGCCAAGCAGGGGACTATGGCGGGAGCAAGCGGAATGTTCCTTCTCTACTGCGACTGCACTTGCAAGAGCTCCGCTGCCAAGATGACCATTGTTGCTGTGATGACCGACGGTGACATAAACAATCTCCGGGTGGGCTGCAATGCCATTTTCTACGACCGTCAAGGCAGGGACTGGGATGCGGTGGTGACTAAGATTGTCGACAACCCTATTAGTGTCCGTCAGGCTTTCTGGTCTCCGTACAAGAAGATTGGCAATTTCGTGGAGAATCAAATCAACAAACTTGCGGCGAAGCAAGATTCCAAAGTGCTCGAAAAGGCGACTGCGGACCTCTCTGCTGCCGGAACAAAGGTGGTGACTACGGCTTCAAGCGGCACGGCCCAGGCTCCCGCACAACCGTTTGATGTGGCGAAATTCGCCGGAATCTTCGCGATGATTGGTATGGCCCTTGGCTCAATCGGCACATTCCTCGGCAGCCTTTATACGACTTTTGTCGGGCTTAGTTTTGGAGGTATGATTGGCTCGATAGCCGGCATCATCCTCATCATCTCGGGCCCGTCAATGATTATGTCGTGGCTGAGTCTTCGCAAACGCAACCTCGCACCTGTTCTCAACGCCAACGGCTGGGCCGTCAATTCCAAGGTGATTGTCAATGTCCGCTTCGGGCAGACTCTCACAGCGATGGCAAAGATGCCTGTCATTGTGGGCAGCGACCCATTTGCCGAGAAGAAGATGCCGAAATGGAAGAAAGCCCTCATCAGCATCGCTTTCATCCTCGGTGTCCTCATCGGCATCTATTTCTGTCTTCCGAAGAACATCCGGCCATTCTGGCCGAAGGCTCAAGTCGAGTGCGCGGGCAGTCCTGAGACAACATCCGAAGCTCCAACTTCTGCCACAGAGGGGACTTCTGCGAGCGCCACAAGTGAAGCTCCGGGTTGCTGAGGCAAGTGAAGCATCTTCAGTACATCAGACCGAAATTCCATAGCGGGATGGTGCGGTAGCCCGGAAAATCAATATCGTCCTTGACTGCAAATGAATTCGGAATATCTTTTATCTGCTTTTGCTTTTTTGAGCGTCCGCCAACTTCGAAACAGTAGTCACCGATTCGAAAATCACCATTTGCGTCCGCACTTGCGACGGTATGACATACGGATGTCTGGGCGAAGAAAAAAGTCTCGCGAACGTTGCCTATTTCCGGAGCATTCTCTGCAAGCGCATACACAAGACTTGTGTTTGCGAGATAGACTTTATCAACTTTCTCCAGAATTTTCATTCCTGTATCTGCGGTATGCAGTTGCCGGATGAGACCGGATTTTTCAATATAGGTCATATAGGTTGATGCCGTTGCTCTGTCAACCTCAAGTGACCGCGCAATCTCAGAAAAGTTCGGTTTGAACGGCACGCTTTGGGAAATGATATTCAGAAGTTTCTTTAATTTAACTATCGCAGACGCATTCATTTTGGCATATTGTGGAATATCCACTTCAAGTGTCTGGTTTACAACATTATCGAGTCGAATCTGGTAGTTGTCAATTGAAAAAAACGGGTAGTCCCCTACTGTTAGGAATTTGTGGAACATAGGAATAGGGAAAGGAACGCCTTCGGAAATATCGACTTTTCCGGCAACAATTTCATCCAACGAATACTTAGGAACGGAAATGCCTTCAGAAAGAAAAAGGAATTCCCGAAAAGACAGACCATGAAGAGTATATTCAATTGCCCGTCGGCTCAAATCTGCATCCACTCCCTTTTTTATGGAAAGCAGCGATGATCCGGTGAGTACAATCTTTAGCTCCGGCAGGTAGTCATACATCATTTTTACTTCACGAGACCAAGTCTCATATTTGTGAACTTCGTCGATATATATACATTTCCCTCCATTTTTGTAAAATGTCTCAACAAGATCGTACAGTGAATTTGAAGAAAAATATGTATGTCCCGCATCGATATAAAGAGATGTGTCTGATTCCCCACTGAGTTTAATCCGCTGTAGAACCATAGTGGTCTTGCCTACGCCTCGGGCACCTTCAATGACTACAAGCCTCGACTTCCAATCTATCTGGGAGTAAAGATACCTCAGAAATGTCGTTTCTGTCCTGGATAGAAGAAAATGATACAATGTGTAAAGCCTCTCCATGTTTTCTGTATTTGAGGCAAAGATAGGTAAATTGCGGAATAGATTCTACATTTTTTCCATAAAATTGCGGAATGGATTCCACATTATGGATAAAGCGACGCTGTTCCTTGTCATTATACAACAAAAAAGACGGCTGAAATTCAGTCGTCTTTTTTCGTGCGGATGGCGAGACTCGAACTCGCACAGGAAAAACTCCCACTACCCCCTCAAAGTAGCGCGTCTACCATTTCGCCACATCCGCCTTTGAATTTGGGACTGCAAAGATAGACATAAATTGTATTCCTGCAAAATTTTTTGCCCAAATTTTCGTCCGATTCGTGTACTTTTACGAAATTTGCATTCTCAATACCCCACAGTGGGCGTTAGAAGCCTCTTAATGCCATTTCGGCAAATCCGACCCTTATATTTATGACAAACCTTCTTGGAATGACAAATACTCCGTTCGTTGCGTAAGATAACTCGCGGAATCGCAGTTTTTTTGCTCGATTCCGCGAGTTATCGGAAAATTGTTCGCGGAATCGCCGGTTTTTTTATGCGATTCCGCGAGTTATCTGTGCCGCAGAGCGCCTACAGGATGAGGCTGAAGAGGCTGAAGGTGGCGAAAGACAGGAGCCAGGCAGTTGCCAGGGTCACTCCGGCAGAGAGGAAGGCCCATTTCCAGCTGCCGGCCTCGTGACGGATGGCGAAGAAGGTTGCTATGCACGGGAGGTAGAGCAGGATGAATACCAGATAGGCGAGGGCGCCGGCCGGAGTCGTGTGCTTCTGGAGTGCCTTCTGAAGGTGGCTGGTGTTCTCTGGGGCGTCGGCTGAAACGGCTTCTTGAGTGCCTTCGGAGTCGGCTTCTTGAATATCAGCCTGAACAGTTGCTGAACCGGCTGCGTCGTCCTCGCTGTACATAATGCCGAGTGTGCTGACAATCAGCTCCTTGGCTCCGATTCCGGAAAGGATGCCGATGTCCATCTTCCAGTCGAAGCCAAGAGGGGCAAGAGCCGGCTCCACGGCCTTTCCGAGATAGCCGAGGAAGGAGTTCTCCTGCTGCTCCTCGGCAGTGGAGTACTTGTCGTGGTTCGGGAAATAACTCAAAAACCAGATGGCAATCGAGCAAACGAGTATCACCCCTCCGATTTTGGAGAGATACTCCTTGCACTTCTCCCAAGTGTGTCTGAACACGGCCTTTGCCGTCGGAATCCTGTAAGGCGGCAGTTCCATCACGAACGGGAGATCGTCATCCTTGATGAAATGGCTGAGTCCCCGTGCGCTGATGACCGCGAGCGCGATGCCGAGTACATAGAGACCGAGCAGGACGAGGCCGGCATGATGCGGAAAAAATGCCGCAGTCAGAAGGATGTAGACCGGAAGCCTGCCGGAGCAGGACATGAACGGAATCACCAGAATTGTCAGCAGACGGCTCTTTCTCGACTCGATGGTCCTTGTCGCCATAATCGCCGGCACATTGCAGCCGAATCCCATAATCATAGGGATAAACGACTTTCCGTGCAGCCCCATCTTGTGCATCATCCTGTCCATAATGAACGCCGCCCGCGCCATATATCCCGAATCCTCAAGCAGTGAAATGAAAAGATAGAGAAGCAGGATGTTCGGGAGGAAAACCAGCACGCTGCCCACTCCGCCTATAATTCCATCCACAATCAAATCTCTCAGCCACCACTCTCCCATAAAGCCTCTGACCATCTCGCCGAATTTGTCCACGCACCACTGAATCCAATCCACCGGATAGGCTCCGAGTGTGAACGTGCCTTGGAACACGATGAACAGCAGCACGAGGAAAATCGGGAATGCCAGCCACTTGTCCGTAACCACCGCGTCAATCTTCTCCGAAAGTGTCTTCTGCTCGTGTCCCTTGTCGTTGCGTTTCCATGTTTCGGCGAGTGCGCCCTGGATGAACGCATACTTCGCCTCCACAATAGCCGTCTCGGCCGATACGCCGAGCATATCCTTCAGCCTCTTCTGCTCCTCGAAGCGTGCCGCTATGATTTCGTCGCGTTCCGGGAGGGCTTCCACAACCTTGGCGATGTCGCTGTCGTTTTCGAGATACTTAATCGCGAGGTAGCGCGTCGAATACTTCTGACGGATTTTGTCATTTTTCTGCAGAATCAGTTTGATGCGGTCGATGCTCTGCTCAAGCTCCGGTCCGTGGTTGATGTGGATGTGACGCGAAAGTTCCGGTGTATTGTGTTCATAGACAGCGATTACCGTGTCGAAGAGCTTTTCGATACCCTCGCCCGTGCGGCTGATTGTCGGCACAATCGGAAGTCCGAGCAGATAGCCCAACTGCTTGATGTCCAGCTGATCGCCGCTTGCCTTGAGCTCGTCATACATGTTCAACGCGACCACCATCCTAAGGTTCATGTCTATGACCTGTGTCGTCAGGTAGAGGTTCCGCTGAAGGTTCGATGCATCGATGACGTTGATGACCACGTCCGGTGTCTCGTCTATGAGGTTTTTCCTCACATAGAGTTCTTCGGGGCTGTATGCGGACAGCGAATATGTGCCCGGCAAATCGACGAGTGTGAATGAATATCCTCCGTGCTCGAATACGCCTTCCTTCGCATCCACCGTCACTCCGCTATAGTTTCCCACATGCTCGTGGGCGTTTGCTGCTATGTTGAAGAGCGAAGTCTTGCCGCAGTTGGGGTTTCCGACGAGAGCCACCCTGATTGACTTTCTTTTTTTGTCAACCAACGCCTTTATTTCGTCGTCCGAGAACTCCGGGTCATTGTCCTGTCCGGAAATGTCCTCTCCCGTCGAATTAGAACATTGAGGATTATATTTTTTCGTGTCTTCGCACTCATCTGCCTCTATCGCCCTGCGTGGCTGGGACGGGCCGAACGCCTCGGGATTCTTCTTGAGCATCTCCCTTGCCTCTTCGCGGGTCAGAACTTCAATCTTCTCCGCCTCCTCGCGACGCAGGGAAATCTTGTAGCTGATGATTTCGTATTCAATCGGATCACGTAGAGGCGCATTCAGAATGACCTTCACCCTGCTGCCCTTGACGAATCCCATCTCGGTAATTCTTTTCCTGAAACTGCCGTGTCCGCTAATCTTTACAACAACGGCTGTCTCACCTGTTTTCAAATCCGAAAGTTTCATAAATGAAGGAGCCTTACATTTGCGCCGCAAAGATATTAAAAATGAATGCAACTCCATATCCCAATTTATAGGTATTTTTGAAGGTTTCTTAGGCGCAAAAAGGTTTGGGAAAAAATTTAGAGGCGGGATTTTTATAGTTTGAATTTTTTGTTCTATCCTCGAAATCGAAGAAAGGCGATATTTGCGGAAAACTGAAAATTGGGGAGACCTGCAATCGGGCAAACCTGTTTCGGCCAAAAGAATAACACTATAAAACAGATAACTGAAATGAAAAGGAAAGGAATGATATTGTTGTCCGCGGCGCTTCTTGCGGCCGGCTGCCAGCCTAACAAGGACAACAACAAGACTCTTGATTTCGAGACGATTGACGTAAATTTCTCCGTAAAGACATCAGGAATAGAGCTCCCGGCGGGCACGACATTCTCCGTTGCGGCAACCTGCACGAGAGGGGGCGAGTCTGACGTGAAGATGAACGGGCAACCGGTCTCTGACTTCCGTGTCCTGGATGAAAGTTTTGTAGAAACAGAGAATTACAAAAAATGGCAGCTCATAAAGGCTTCCGATGAGGACGCGGTGACGGCTCTTTCCGGAGACCACAATTTCCGTTTTCGTGCCGTGTCACCTGCGGCGGAGACGATAGGAGAGACGGTCGCCGTGAAGATTCCCGCAGTTCAGGAATATGCAGCAGGTGTGGGCTCCTACATTACTCTTTGGGCTGCAAAGAGCGTTACGACTGTGATTCCGGACATTGAACTTGAACTCAGTACTCCTGCCGCCGTGCTGAATCTCCTCGTCCCGATTGATATCGTGGAGGAAAATGTTCCGGCGACATTGAAATCAATTGAAATATCCCCTGCCGAGGACGGCGCGTCAGTTGTGCTTGCAGGCGAGGGTGGCGTAGATTTCGCGAGTGGAGAATTCACTCTCGGAACAACCGGACGGTCAAGCACTTTGACGGTGAATTTCCCGGAAGGAGGGCTGAAACTTGAGGCTGTAAAGACCGAAGTTAAAGTGGCTGTGCTTCCGTTCACAACTCCTAAGGGAGGCTTCAAGGCAAAGTTCAGTGACGTGAACGGCAAGTCCTTCGAGACCGTATTCCTTGCTCAGGAAAACGACGAGGGCAAGGCAATCGGAGCCGGGACTGTGGCAGATGTGGCCATTTCTGCCTCCGGGGACGGAGTGGAACCTGTGAATTTCCCTGTGCTCTTCCCTATAAGTGTGGTGGACGGTGTGCAGAGATTCAACAACACGTTGCAGCCTCGCTGGATGTCCGAAGGTTACTGGTCTTGTACAGATCAGCCGCAGGCGTATTGCGAATGGCATCAGACAAGCGTTTTGGAGCATCCGAGCGGCTATAAGCAGAAACGAGAGTCAGTTACGGTCAAGTCACCGGGCAATATTGCCTCTCCGGGAGTCAAAGGTATCTGGACCGGGGACTACTACGAGTTCACGATTCCTGTCAAGAAATTTGCGGCAGGCACAAAAATCGAGTTTAAGGCTCCGTTCTATGGGCGTCAGCAGCCGGTGTTCTGGAATCTGAAATATCGTGACGGGGAGCAGTGGAAGACCTGCAACCTCCACGAGGAAGTATGCTACGATGGTGTTACCTCAATGGAGTGCACATTCTCGCTCATCCGCGGAGCGAAGACAATAACGGAAGTCATGACTTTCGAGAATGAGGTGAAGAGCGGATTCTTGAAAATTCGTGTCGAGTGCGCCGACGGTGCGGTGCAGGCCAGCACGATAACGGCTGTCGAGACAAGGGAATATCCGTTTACTGACAAAAGCGGTTATGCTGCTCCATGCTATTTCTTTGACAAATCTAAACCGGATGGCAGCGATGACAGAAATTCTACTCCGGAGGTCGCGGCAATCTCATTCTCAATCGTAGATTAAAGAAATTGTCCATATTCCCATTGGAATACAGAGATATACATAAGCCCGAAAACTAATAATACAGAAATATGAAGAGAAAGATTTTACTTACGATGACATTGTTCGCGCTCGCGGCAACACTTGGCTTCGCAAAGAAGCCGGCGGAGCGTTGGAGCGAGGAAAAGGCCAACGCATGGATGGCGAAGCAGGGTTGGATTGTAGGATGCGACTATGTGTGCGCAACGGCAATCAACCAGATTGAAATGTGGCAGGCGGAGACATTCGACCCGGCAACGATGGACAAGGAGATGGGCTGGGCAGAGGGACTCGGGTTCAACACCGTCCGCGTGTTCCTTTCCAACCTCGTCTATACGGCCGACCCTAAAGGCTTCAAGGCACGCTTCGAGGAGTTCCTCGGCATTATAGAGAAACACCATATACGTGCAATCGTCACTTTCTGGACCAACGGCGGAAAGTGCAAGAATCCGAAGCTTGGAAAACAGCCTGAGAGCGTCCAGGGCGTTCACAATTCTCAATGGTGCATGGTTCCGGGGACGGAGGTTGTCAATGACCCGACCAAGTGGCACGAGCTTGAGGTGATGGTCAAGGACATAATCAAGACCTATAAGAATGACGACCGCATCCTTTTCTGGTGCCTCTACAACGAGCCTCAGAACACTCAAAGGGGCGTGAAGAAGACCCTTCCGCTGATGAAGGAAACCTTCCGTTGGGCACGGGAAATCAATCCGTCGCAGCCTCTCACAGCTCCGATTTGGGAGATTCCAAGCTCGCTTACCCCTCAGATGCCGACCGTGACATGGGTGTGGGAAAACAGCGACATCATCTCCTTCCACTGCTACAAGGAACCGGACTATCTCGAGAAGTTCATCAAACTCCTGCTCCCGTACAATCGTCCTCTCGTCTGCACGGAGTATATGGGAAGGCCGAAATCCACTTTCAAGGAGTGCATGCCTATACTGAAAAAATACAATGTGGGTGCAATAAATTTTGGACTTACGGCAGGAAAGTGTAACTTTCACCTCCAATGGACGAGCAAGGCCGGAGATCCGGAGCCAAAGGTCTGGTTCCACGATATATTCAGGCTTGACGGAACTCCTTACAGTCAGGAGGAAGTGGATTTCATCCGGGAGATGACCGGAGTTTCCAAAAAATAAGGACTTCCTTCGACCTGTCATTCAGAGCGGAGTCGGGGAGTCTGATGAGTGAACACGAAAACTGAACAAGATTGTTGAAGTTTGATTTTAAAAATATGTTGAGGCTATGGTCAGTGGGAATTCTGTTCCTGCTGACCATGTCTGCATCCGTGCTACATGCCTCTCCGGCGAGTCCGGAACGTTGGTATTTCACCCATTTTACTATCGATGACGGGCTGGCCTTCAACAGTGTCACTTCCATCACGCAGGATTCCAACGGCTTCGTCTGGTTTGCCACCGAGGACGGCTTGAGCCGATATGACGGTCGCGACTTCAAGAATTTCACCAAGGACGATCTCGGCATAGACACCGATTTCATAACGGCACTCTGTGCCGACGGCGGTGGCAACCTGTGGGTGGGGTCTGACAACGGCGCAAGTCGCTACGATTTTGTCAGCGACAGCTTTGTCCCGCTGGACGCCGTCAGTGACAAGGGAACGGAAGTGCGCGGAAAAGTGACTCACATTTGCATTGACGACGGAGGACTTGTGTGGATGTCCGTAAACGGGCTTGGTCTCTTTTCCTACGACCCTGTAACTGACCGGCTTCGCAACTTTTTCTGCGAGAGCGGCCGCACGACTCTCCCGTTCAACATCCGCACTTTCGTCATTGACGGGAACGGTGATTTCTGGCTCTCTCTCTACTTTGCCGACATCTGGTACTCAGACAGTTCCCTTCAGAAGGCAGAGCGGGTGAAAATCGTCGGATGGAAGGAAAACGACGACATTGTGTCTATGGACAGAAATGGTCAGGGACGCATCATCCTTTCTTCTTGGAAGAACGGTCTGGGCGAGTTTGACTGCAAGAAACGCTCATTCAGGTCTTACCTGAACTACGGTCCGGGGCAGCGTCCCAAGGGAATGTATTACGACCGCAACAACAGGCGTATCTGGTCCGCCACCACCAGGGGACTCTGTCTGTATGACTTGGCCACAGGTGAGACGGCACGGCTCTCGTCGAATGTTCAGGACGGCTTCTCGCTTTCCGGAGACAATATAACAGCGGTTTTTACGGATGCCACCGGAGGGCTTTGGGCGTCATCGCTCTCTTCTGGTGTGAACTATGCCAGCGAGTACCACAAGAACTTCCGAAAATATTATATGGCTGACGGCGAAAACCTTGCCGGCTGCTTCATAATGGATATTGCGCAGGATTCGTCGGGACGGATTTGGGTAGCCTCCGAGAAACGGGGTCTGCTCTACCTTGACACTGCGGACGACGCTTTGCATTTCTTCCGCTCCCACCTTCCAACCAACATCCGCTCGCTGTGCAGCGACGGGGACGACTTGTGGATAGGTGCGTGGGGAGGTATCTGGAAACTTAACACGCGGAACGGGCGGGTGAACCACTACCTTGAAATGCGTGACAACGCCCACCGTCTCTACAAAACTTCCTCCGGCGACGTCCTGCTCGGCTTCCCGCTCGGACTTATGAGATACGACCGCGATGGGGACAGCTTTGTCCGGATTCCGGAATTTGACGGGATGTACGTCACCGGAATTACAGAGACTTTCAGCGGGCAGTTGTGGGTCTCGACTTATGCGGACGGAATCTTTCGCTATGATTTCGCAGGCACCGGGGAACTTGTTCACTACGGCTATGGCGAACAGGGAAGTCGCCACATCCCAGTCGACAAGTTCATGTGCATCTACGAGGATTCCAAGGGCGGAATCTGGGCCGGAAGCTATGGCGAGGGGTTTCTTAGCTACGACAGACAGTGCGACTCCTTCCGAGGCTACGATTCCGCCGGTGTGCTTCCGAGCAGAATAGCCTACTCGATGGTAGAGGGACAAGATGGCAGGATGTGGGTCGCGACGAGCAGGGGGATTGTATCCTTCACATATCCTTCGACTGATTTCCGTTTCTGGACCACCGCAGACGGGCTGCTTGACAATATGGTGGAAGGGCATACAGCGATGGTCACAGCCGACGGGACATTCTATTTTTCCTCGAACAACGGACTCGTATGCTTCAATCCTGACGAGTTCTTCTCTGTGAATCGTGTTCCTCCGATTGTGTTGACGGACTTCACCATCAATGAAAGTGTGGTACGCCCCGGTGCAGACTCTCCGCTTTCCGAGAATATTGACCTGATGCGGGAGATTGTTCTTCAGTACAACCAGAATTCCTTCGGAGCATCTGTCTCGCTTCTCGGGATGGCATCTCCGGCAAGTTCGGAGTGTCTTTATATGCTTGAGGGATACGATGGTGGCTGGCGTCAGTTGGGACCGGCAGGATATTTCCGCTACACCAATGTCCCCGCCGGCACATATACACTGCGTGTAAAGGGCGTTGACGGGAATGGAGTCTGGAACGAAACGCATCCTCCGCTGAAGATAGTGGTGAAGGAAGTTTTCTACAGGACGACGGAGGCATATATAGCCTATGGCCTGTTCTTTCTCATCCTGCTCGTTGTCATAATCCGTCTTTCGTACAGGATGGCGGTAACGCGCGAGAGAAAGTCAAGGGAAAAGGAACGCATTGCAAGGGAACAGGAACTTTTCCAAGAGAAGATAACTTTCTTCTACAACATAATCCACGAAATAAAGACCCCTTTGACCCTCATCCGTACGCCGCTTCAGAACATAATGACTGCCGGCGACCTCAGCGATGAGTTGCGTGACGACCTCACCGTCATCGGGAACAACACCGATTATCTCGACCGTCTCGTGAAGGAACTGCTTGATTTCGTGCGTGTTGAGGAAAATGGATGGGTGCTGGAATACAGAAAGGTCGATGTGGTGGAGAAACTGGACTTCCTCAAGTTCAACTTTCAGGAGACCATGCGGGCGAAGAACATCGCGATAAGTTTCGACCACACAGAACCCCACGAGGAAATATGGGTGGATGAGGCTGCCCTGCTCAAAATACTTAACAATCTGCTCCACAATGCTGTGAAGTATGCGGAGACCTACATCCGGATTTCGCTCGCGGCGGATTCCGACGGCATAACTGTGTCTTTCCGCAACGACGGCCCGACAATCCCTCCTGAGAGACGCGAGGAAATCTTCAAGCCTTTCGTGCAGTACAGCGATGAACGTCATCCGTATTCACAGAGCTTCGGTATCGGTCTTCCGCTTGCCCGTAACCTCGCGCAGATGCACGGCGGTTCGCTGACCCTCGGAGACGAGCCCGGTTGCACTGATTTTATTCTCAGGCTGCCGCGCAACGCCGACAAGGCCGGAGCCCAGGAGGATGCCGGGTCCCAACCGTTGTCTTCTGTTGAAACCACCGACACAGGACGGCTCACGCTATTGGTAGTGGAGGATAACGATGACCTTCTGACCTATCTTTCCCGCAAACTGTCCGCGACCTACCGCGTCATCACGTCACCTTCGGCCGAGCAGGCGGTGATTCTGTTGGAACAGAACGACATAGACATAGTCCTCACGGACATAGCCCTCGGAGGAATGAGTGGAATTGAGCTTTGTCGCAAGATTACCTCGAACTTTGCCACTTCTCACATTCCTGTTGTCATACTCTCGGCAATTTCATCTACCAAGACGAAAATTGCCTGCATGGAGAGCGGTGCGAGTCTCTACATCGAGAAGCCTTTCAGTCTCGACTATCTGCTCGGGTCCCTTGAGGTGATTGCCCGGAAGAGGGAGGCTCTCAAGACCGCACACCTGTCGGGACAGAAGGTGCACCAGCAGGATTTCGACATCACCACCGGCGACGAGGAATTTCTCGCGAAGATTGACAGTCTCATCATGGAAAATCTTTCCGACACCGAGTTCGGCAACGACGAGCTTGCCGAGAGACTGTGCCTGAGCAAATCTACCCTCATCCGTAAGACTAAGGGACTTCTCGGGACGACCCCGAACGACTACATCCGCACGAAGCGTCTCAACATCGCGGCTGCTATGCTTTCCAAGGGCAGCTGCCGGATAAACGAGGTCTGCTACGCCGTAGGTTTCAACACTCCGTCCTATTTCACGAAGTGCTTCAAGCGTCAGTTCGGAATGCAGCCTGCCGAATACATGAAAGAGCATTCTCGGAATGGTCAAACCACTTCTGAGTTGTAGAGAATGCGTCTATTGTTCTATCCGATTTGCTCCGAAATCGTGAATTTTGCATCTGTTCCCGGGTGTATTTTCGGGAATGGGTTATAGAAAAACACTAACCAAAGGAAATTATGATAGCATTAAAACGCAGTCTGGTCATTGTCGTTTCCCTGCTTCTCGGCTCTGCCGCCATTGCGCAGACCCATCTGATAAAGGGACGCGTGACCGATGAATCTCAAGAACCGCTTGCGGGAGCTTCCGTGAGCGTGCTTAATTCCACAAGGGGAGAAATCACCGACGTTGACGGAAATTATGAAATCCGTGCGGCGGAAGGGGAAACCCTCGTTTTCAGTTTTCTCGGCTTTGAGACGAAGAACGTTACTGTTGACAGTCGCGCTGTGATCAATGTCACGCTCGCGCAGGAGACCAATGCCCTGAACGAACTCGTTGTTGTCGGCTACGGCGTGCAGAAAAAAGTCAATGTGACCGGTGCCGTGGCTTCAGTAGATTATGCCAACGAGGTCAAGTCACGTCCGGTGACTTCGACCGCGCAGGTACTTCAGGGCGTGAGCCCGGGCGTGCAGGTCAATCAGGCTTCCGGTCAGCCTGGCTCAGAAGATGTGACCATCCGCGTCAGAGGAATCGGAACTCTCAATGCGGCGAGCCCGCTCATCATCGTTGATGGTTTCGAGGGTACGATTGCCAACGTGAATCCGGACGACATCCTAAGCGTCTCCATACTCAAGGACGCCGCCTCCTGCGCAATTTACGGAAACAGGGGAGCGAACGGAGTCGTGCTCGTGACCACCAAGACCGGTGGCGAGGGCGAAAAGGGCAAGTTCAGTATCTCCTACAACGGAATGCTTGCATTGAATGAGCCTGCGAGCAAGTTCGAGGTCATCTCCAACTATGCCGACTACATGTCGATAATCAACGAGTCCGCTGATAATATCGGGGCTACGGCTCCGTTCTCGCAGGCGATGATTGACTTGTGGAGGGAGAAGGAAAAGGATCCGAACGGAATTGCAGACTCCGGCTATCCGAACTATGTCGCCTACCCTAACACCGACTGGATGGACGCCATATATAAGAAAGGAATATATCATAAGCACAATATTTCCGCAAACGGGTCCTCCGGAGGCACGAAATATCTTATATCGATGTCATATATCGACAACCCCGGAGTCATTGACAACACCGGATCAAGGAAATTCCAGCTTCGCACGAACGTTTCGTCACAGGTTACGAAATGGCTCGAAATAGGCACGAAAATCTGGGGATATGAGTCGAATACAGAAGTCAGCGACACTTATTTCGGTCTCATGTCACGCGCCGTTCCGGGAATATATCCCTACTATGACGGCAAATACGGATGGATGGAGAACCCGGAGCAGGCAAGCGACTCCCGCAACAACCTCTATTTCTTCAACCGTATGGGCGGAGGCACCAAGACCCACTATGTGAACGCCATCGCCTTCGCGAATGTGAAGCTTCCGCTGGACATCCGCTACAACGCATCTTTCAACTACTCCCGCACGGGTTCGGAGTCGCGCACTAACCGCAAGATTCTCAACGCATTCTCGTTCCGCGAAGGCAAGGATGCCTACATCTACGACAACCTCGACAACCTCGCCCTCACGCGCAAATACCGTCAGGCCTACCGCTGGACCTTCCAGAACAACCTTTCGTGGGCGAGGACCATCGCCAAGAAGCACGACATTTCCGCGATGGTCGGCTTCGAGGCTATGTATTCAAACGAAATCAACGAGGGACTCACGAAGAAACGTCTTGACAACGACCAGCTTACGGAGTTGAACAATGCCCTTGACGTGGACCCGAAAGATGTGACAGGTGCGCAGACCGACTTCGCCTCAGCATCGGTTTTCGGCCGCGTGACCTACGCTTACGACAGCCGCTACCTCTTTGAGGCCAACCTCCGTTACGACGGTTCGTCGCGTTTCGCCCGCCAGTCGCGTTGGGGTCTCTTTCCTTCGATTTCTGCCGGATGGCGCATCAGCGAGGAGCAGTTCATGAAGAACTCCGGCATCGACAACCTCAAGCTGCGCGCGTCGTGGGGAAAGCTCGGAAACAACTCCATAGGCAATTATGACTGGCAGTCAACCTATGCGACCGGCTATCAGTACTCCTATGGCAACAAGCTCACCTCCGGTATGGTCTCAACCCTCTCCAACGAGGCACTGACATGGGAGACAACCACTTCGACTGACGTCGGACTTGAACTCGGCGTGTTCAACAACCGTCTCACCTTCGAGACTGATTTCTATAATAAGGTTACCGACGGCATACTCTACAAGGCTCCTGTTTATGCGACGATAGGCAACAAGGGAGCCCCATATCAGAACCTCTGTGAGGTGACCAACCGTGGAGTGGAACTTTCGCTCGGCTGGAAAGACGATGTGAAGGGATTCCACTATGGTGTCCGCGGAAACTTCACCTACAACCACAACGCTGTCTCGAAGTACAAGGGAGCCCTTGAGGCCGGTTGGGTGACCGATGAAAACGGTCACAGGAGCTATGTCAGCAACATAGGCGATGTTACCACAGTGGTTGACGGTGCGCGCCGCGTGATGGAAGGCAAGCTTATCAATGAGCACTATCTTCTGAATCTCTACTCCGGCGACGGCAGTCATTTCTTTGCGGACGGTTCCGTGAACCCGAACGGAGGTCCGAAGGACGGAATGATAAGGACTCCTGAGGATATGGCATGGCTTGAGGCTATGGCCAATGCCGGCAATACCTTCCTCCCGAACAAGACAATAGACAAAAAGGGAATCTGGTATGGAGACTATATCTATGCCGATGTCAATGGTGACGGAGTCTATGGAGACGCTAACGACTACATGTTCCAAGGTACATCCCAAACCCCTAAATTCTACTATGGACTCCAGTTTGAACTGGGATGGAAGGGAATCGACTTCTCTATGCTTTGGAATGGTGCGGGCGGTTCGGCGGCATATTGGAGATATGTAGGATTCAACGCATATTCCACGAACTCCAAGTTCACGCTTCCGAAGAAGATTGCATACGACCATTATTTCTACGACCCGATGAATCCGGAAGACCCTCGCACAAACATAACGTCGAAACACGGGCGTCTTACGATGAATTACGGCTCCGAGCAGAACGGCGCGAACGCATATTCCACCCTCTTCCTCTACAAGACGGACTATCTTCGTCTGAAGAACGTCACTCTCGGATATACCTTCCCTGAGAAATGGATGCGTAAGGCGCACATCTCCAACCTTCGCGTGTTCTTCAGCGGCGAGAACCTCCTCACGTTCACGGAATGGCCTGGAATGGACCCGGAGATTACCGACAAGCAGAACTACTACGCGCTTCTGAGACAGTATTCGTTCGGCTTGAGCATCAAATTCTAAAACGACAAGACAATGAAGAATATATATAAATCTGCGATAATCCTGTCCGTTTCGCTTGCCGCAGTCGGCTGCAACGGATTCCTTGACAGGTACCCTTACGACGAGGTCAGTTCGAAAGCAGTCTATTCCTCGGCCACTCTTGCGGAGAATGCGGTGGTGGGAGCCTACAGCAACCTTCTCGCCGGCTACATTTCCTCCGACGGCCTGAATTGGGACGCTCTTTCCTCTTGCATAGACCCTGCGGAAGAGTCCTATTCCCTCCGCTATCCTTTCCTTACGGGAAAGATTCAGTCGAACGGCTCCATGTTCAACGACCAGTGGAAGCGTTTCTATGAAGGCATCAACCGTGCGAACGACGTCATCAACAACATCGGCGGGACCGAGGCGCTGTCGCAGGAAATACGCGATCGCAGAATCGCTGAGTGCAAGTTTCTCCGCGCGTTCTACTACTATCGTCTGAACTGTCTGTGGCGTGGAGTTCCGGTTTATCTGGAAAATCTCGCACCTACTGAGTACACTAAAGGACGAAGCAGCGAGGATGAGGTTTGGCAGACGATTCTCGACGACCTCAACGCGGTGATTGCCTGCGAGAACATTCCGGACAAGTACAAGGCGGCCGACAGCAACTACGGACGCATCACCAAGGGCGCAGCCTACGCCCTGCGCGGCAAGGTCTATATGTGGAAGAAGATGTGGGCCGAGGCTGAGGCAGACTTCCTGAAGGTCGGCGAGTGTGGCTACGGGCTCTTCACAGCCGGTTCGTATGCGGACCTTTTCCTTGAGAAAAATGAAAAGTGTGATGAAATGGTCTTCTCCGTCACGATGGAGGAGGTGAGTGGCCACGGAAATGCCTACAGCCGCAGCTACGGCAACTGGATGACCTGCGGAAACGGCAACAACAACTTTTATATGAACGCCGATTTCGTCGAGTCCTATCAGTGGGCGAACGGAAAGCCGTTCTCGTATGACGATGTAATCCCTGGCTATTCTTCCATGTCTCCGAAGGCGCGCAGCGTCTATTTCCTCCGCAACAACATCACCGAATCCGAGACGCTGACGATGAGGACTTATGGGGCGGATATGTCGAAATATGACGCATCCGGCAACGAGGCGCGGATTCTGACGGCGTTCACTGGGCGCGATCCACGTCTTGCTGCGACCGTCATCACTCCATACTCCAACTATCTCGGCGGATTCGCGTCCGGGGCTGCGCAGAACTACCAGATTCGCTGGCCATATCGTGGCGAGAATGCTCCGTCGTTCGACCTCCGTACGAGGGCTACAGGAGATATGCTCTACTGCATCCGTAAGTTCGTGGCCGTCGGGAAGGAATATGCCTACCCGCTCTACAACCCTGTCGATGTGCCTGTGATAAGGTATGCGGACATTCTTCTCTGCCTTGCAGAGGCTGTGAACGCTCAGGGACGCACACCTGAGGCTGCAGGATATGTGAATCAGGTCCGCTCCCGTGCGGGCGTGGCTCTTCTGAACTCAGGTCCTGAATGGCTGAGGGTTTCTGGCGCCGAAGATATGCTGAAGAGGATTCAGGACGAGAAGCATTGGGAACTTGCCTGCGAAGAGCAGCTCTATCTTGAGGAGCTTCGCTGGGGCATATGGAAGGAGCGCAAGTTCGGAAACGGCGGCGGTCTGAAGCAGTGCTGGGGCGAGACGGTTTATTCCTACACCTACGGTGGCGACGCCTTCCTCAAATGGGCGGTGCCTTCGGCCGAGAAGGAGAAGAATCCTGCTCTTTCACAGAACGACGGCTGGTACTAGAAAATAAATTAAAATAATATATATAATGAAGAAAATATTTTGTGTTGCGGCTTTCGGTTTCGTGCTGACGGCCAATGTGAGTGCGCAGGATGCGGCTGTGGGGTCATCGGACTCCGCGGCGGCATCCGCGGTTAATGAAGTTTCCTCCCCAGTCAAAGCCTGGGAGGGCAAGATAACGATGCCGACCTACCTTCTTGACCCGGCGGAGCAGTCTCCTATCTTCGAGCGTGACTGGTCTTACCAGAGGGCGAAGCGAAGCGTCTATCCATATCCACTGAACGACAACATGACCCGCACGAAGAAGGACGTGACCTACGACTGCCTGTACATGGAGAATGAGTACGTGGAGCTGTGCATAGTGCCGGAGTTCGGCGGCAGGCTTCTGTACGCGGTGGACAAGACCAACGGCTACGACATCTTCTACCACAACCACGTTGTGAAGCCTGCGAACGTCGGAATGACCGGAGCGTGGATAAGCGGCGGCGTGGAGTGGAACGTCTTCCACCATCACCGTCAGACGAGCCATGTTCCGTGCGACTGGAGGATAGTGGAGAACGCCGACGGATCGAAGACTGTCTGGGTGGGAGAAACAGAGTACAGACACCGGATGCAGTGGGCAATAGGAGTGACCCTTCATCCGGGCAAGAGCTATATGGAAATCAGCGGCCGTCTGATGAACTCCACACAGGACGACAACTCCATGCTCTACTGGTCTAACGTCAGCACCCACGTGGATGAGAACTATCAGATCTGCTTCCCTCAGAGCACTGAGTTCGTGACCTTCCACTGCAAGAACTGGTTCGCCCACTGGCCGATTACGCACGAGACCTTCAACGACATGGATTTCTACCGGGACGGCATCGACGCCAGCTGGTGGAAGAACCACTATATGAGCAACTCCATGTTCGCCCACGACCTGAAGGACGACTTCATCGCGGGCTATGACCACGGGCGGAACGCGGGCACGATGCTGCACGCCAACCACAACATTAGCAAGGGCGGCAAGTTCTGGCTTTGGGGTCCGAACAGCGAGTGGGACACCCGCATCCTCACCGACGACTCGGGCCACTACATCGAGCTTATGTCCGGAGCATACTCGGACAACCAGCCGGACTACAACTGGAGCGCCCCTTATGAGACGAAGGAGTTCAGCCAGTATTGGTATGGAATCCGTGACATGGAGGGAGTGAAGGCCGGCAACCGCCTCGCAGCCGCGAATGTGGCGTTGAAGGAGCCGGGCCGTGCTTTCCTCGCGGTGAACACCACCGAGCCGTGTCATGACCTGCGTCTCACGCTCCTCGGCGGCGGGAAGAAACTCGCCGAGGAGAACATACTCGACATAGCCCCGGACAAACCATACAAGACGACCGTCGGCATAGACAAGAAATACACGGAATCCGACCTCGCCATCGTCCTCACGGATGCTGCCGGGAAGGAAATCCTGCACTTCACCCCGGTTCGGCACGACCCGAACGCTCCTCTTCCGGAGATAGTGGAACGCCCGAAGAAACCGGAAGATATCGAGAACACCGAAGAGTGCTACCTCGTAGGTCTGCGTAACCTCCAGTTCCACAATCCATTCGTCGATCCGACGGCCTACTTCAGGGAAGTGCTCCGTCGTGACCCGGGCGACACGCGTGCGAACACCCAGATGGGCGTGTGGTATAGGAAACGCGGCGAATATGACAAGGCCGCCCGGTATCTCCGCACGGCGATAAGACGCCAGACCCACGACTACACCAGACCGAAAGACGCGGAGGCGATGTATAACCTCGGTCTCGTGCTGAAGGCTCAGGGCAAGACCGAGGCGGCGATGGACACGCTTTATAGGGCGACATGGAACTACACCTACAACTCCGGCGCGAACACCCAGCTCGCTCAGATGTACGCCCGGGAGGGCGACTGGTCGATGGCTCTCGACCGTCTGAATGAGGCAATCTCCTACAACGGCCGCAACTTCTCGGCGAGGGTCTTCAAGGGTCTGGTCTTGAAACAGCTTGACAGAAAGGAAGAGGCAGCAGAGTGCTTCAATGCCGTTCTTGCAGAGGATCCGATGAACGCCATGGCTCTCCACGAGACGATGAGCGCCGAGGACTTCCGCCTTTTCATGCGCGAACAGCCGGAGTCCTACCTCGAACTCGCCATACTCTATTGGCACGACGGCTTCAGGGACACGGCGGTGGAACTGCTCAAGGATATAGACAGCAGGGTGGCATGGCCGACAGTGAAGATGTACATCGCCTACCTCACGGGCGAGGACAGCCTCTACAGGGAAGCTCTCGAAATGCCTGTGGGCTACTGCAATCCGTTCCGTCTTGAGACCATCGATGTTCTCGCGAAGGCGAAGGCGGCGTGCCCGGAGTCTGAACGTCCATACTACTACCTCGGTAACCTTCTGTACAACATCCAGCCGGACAATGCGATGGCTCAGTGGAGTCAGTGCGTTGCCATGAACCCGAAGGACGACCTCGCGTGGAGAAATCTCGGTTGGGCTAACTGGCTGCACACCAAGGACTATGCGGAGAGCGTGCGCTGCTACCGCAAGGCCATCGAGCTCAACCCGGATGCGGCCCTCTATCTTGAGGAATGTGACCAGGCGATGGAGGCTAACGGCACCCCGGTACCGGAGCGCTACGAACTCCTCAAGTCTCACCACGCAACTTGCGTCAAGAGGTACTACCCGTTGAGCCAGGAGGTTGTGCTCGGGACATGGTGCGGCGACTACGACCGTGTGCTCGAACTTCTCGACAAGTGTTATTTCCCGACCCGCGAAGGCGTGGCGAACTTCCACGACAATTTTGTTGATGCCTGCGTGCTTGCCGGCAAGGAGAAACTCGCGAAGGGAGATGCACAGTCTGCCATCGCGCTCTACAACAAGGCATTCACCTACCCGGAGAACCATCAGGTGTTCCTTGTGGATGAGCGTGCGACCCACGATGCACAGATAAACTACGAACTTGGCGTGGCGTACGAGAGCATAGGCGATGCGGAGAACGCGGCCAAATACTACGAACTTGCAGCAAACCAGGACTACAACCTCAAGGGCAGCAAGGACTTCCGCTACTGGACAGGTCTTGCTCTCGGGAAACTGGGCAGAAAGGCTGAAGCCAAAGCTCTCTTTACCCAGATGGTCGAGGACGGCAAGGCCGCAGTGGTGACGGAGTACCGGAGCTTCTACGGTGCCGAGGGCACGACGGCGAGCACGACCGAAATCAAGAACGCGGCAGCCTACTTCACCCAGGCGCTCGGCGAACTTGGCCTGGGCCACAAGAAACAGGCTAAGAAACTCTTCGCGAAGGTGCTAGAACTCAAGCCGGACCATCTCTACGCCCATGAATTAAGCAAGCGTTAAGAAACATAAGAGAATAACACAAAACGACTAAAACTATGAACAAAATAGAGTATGCAGCGCCGGAACTGCTTGTCACTCCGGTATTTACAGAAGCCGGCTTCGCCACCTCACAGGGGGGGGGCAGGCTATAGCGCCACAGAAGGCACCGAGAACATGACTCATGACGGGGCATATATGACACTTTAGAAAGATGAGGTAGGTTATTTTTTGAAGGTTTCTTAAATATCGAAAGCCATGAAAGTGAATTATATGATATCCACAGCAGCCGTCCTCGCGGCGCTGCTCACCGTCTCCTGCACCAAGGACTTGCAGGAGAATACCCCTGTGTCCGGAAAGGACTCGGATAAGGTTACGCTGCTCATCGCCGCCGACGAAGTGACAAAAACCACATTCGGCGACAAAGGAGACAAATATGAGGTAAAATGGGAAGACACCGACACAATCGGAATTTTCATCGCATCTTCATCCGCGAATGTTAAGGCATCGCTCAAAAGGATAGAAGGTAAGGCATATTTTGCGGCGAAAGTCTCTAACTATAATGCAGAAGACCAACTATGCGCATACTATCCATATGCAGAAAATGCAGGCAAAGATGTCTCAAAGGTCACTCTAAAAGTTCCGTACATCCAGACTCAGACAGCTCCAGATAAATTTGATGGCTCCAACAACCCGATGGTTGCTGTTCCTATAAAGCTTCCTTCATTGGAAAACACGGCAGACGGCACAGTCGTAATTCCGGAGCAACTGAAATTCCGCCACATCGGCGCTGTTCTCGAATTTGACATCACCGGAGTTCCTGCCACCGAAAAACTCAAATCCGTGCAGTTTGTTTCAAGTGACGGTTTTCCTGCCACGGACAACAGCATCTATGACCTGACATCCGTAACTGAGGCTGGAGATTTGAACACAGTAGCCGGAACCTACTACAAGAGTGTCACAGTATCTCTCAAAGACGGCGGTTTCACTCCTGGACAGTCAGCCAAGGTCTATATGACAATCGTTCCTGGCACCTACAACGGCAATATCTACATCTCAACGGACAAGAACCTTTATCGCTACGAGGGCCAGACCATCAAAGCGGACCGAGCCGCCGTAAAGACCATCAAGGCCGACCTTTCAAGCGGCAGTGCCGACAAGTCCAAAGAAATCAAATCCGCTCTTGACTACGAAGTCTTTGCAATGGCGGCCAACGCAGGAGATTATTCCGCTTGGGTTGATGCTGAAGGCGAAGTTAAGCTTGGTGCAGATATTTCCACACCGACCTATTTCACCCGAATCCAGAAGGTCTGGACCGGCAAATTCAACGGGCAAAAGCACAAGATTAAACAGGATGCCAGCGTCGTTCCTCTGTTCACCGTCATCAGTGAAGGTGCATCAGTTTTCGATCTTGTACTTGAGGGCAGCAAGAAATCGATGGCAAATGCCGGCGGTTACGGCTCCGCTGCTGTTGCGCAGATAAACAAAGGTACGATAGAGAATGTAACCAATAAGATGGTGACGGATCTCAATGTTACGGGCGGCTCAGCCATTGCCGGAATGGTCAAGTGTAATGGCGGGACAATGAGAAACTGTGTGCAGGAAGGAAATATAACCATTAATGCTGTAATCAAAGCAACGACAACTCTTTATGTCGGAGGCATCGCTGCATTCGCATCGGATTCGGATGAAGCTAAGAGCTCAACAAAAGTTGGCAAATTCGAAAACTGCGAAAACAAAGCTTCCATAGAAGTTTATCGAACAAGTTCCGGTAAGTTTTCTATACAGAAATTTGCGGTCGGCGGAATCTGTGCGATAGTGCATCGCGGAACCAAGGACGTGTATCCTCAGTTCAGCGGATGCGTGAATTCCGGGGCAATCAAACTTATTGACAAGGACAAAAATGCCCAAGGACAGGCTGCCGTAGTCGGAGGAATAATAGGACGAGTTGCAAATTATGTTGCCAGTGCTGTAATTGCCGTAGATGTTGCAAATGATGGCTATTATGCAAAAATTGAAAACTGTTCAAATTCAGCCATAATTGAAAACTCGGTTTACAGCACAGGCGGTTTTATTGACAAACAGTCAGGAGCCCGCGTCTGTGCAGCAGGCGGAATTGTCGGCTATGCGAGCGGTCTTAAGGCAAATCCGGTGGACATAATCGGCTGTACCAACACCGGACAAATCCTCGGTGGTTATGCAACAGGCTGTCTGATAGGCGGAATCTGCGGTCAGACGAACAATGTGAACATCAAAGATGCGACTGTTGAAGCCGTGTTCGGAGATTCAAGTCTTGATGAACACCAGCTTTCTGCAGCCGGAGGCATCGTGGGTTCTTCGCTCAATAGTTTGACAGTCGGAAATAGCAAAGTTGATATTTCCGGCTCGCTCACTCCGAATCCTGTTGGCATCGGAGTCCTTCAAGGATTTGTCAAGTCTGGCACCCCGACATACCGCAACATTCAGATAAGGGCGAATCTGACTTACAATAATGGCGCGGGAAAACTCGAAGTCACGCAGGAAAACGTCGAAACCGAATCACTTTATTGCACGCAGGCATTGACGACTTCCGGTATCACATATTGGAACAAATAATCTGCTCACCTCACTTTTCTGAATTATAGAGGAAAAGGTTCACCTAAAAAACGGAAAATAATAATATAACAACATGACAACCAAAAACATACTGAAAGCATTGGCAGCGACGGCAATGACGGCCGCGCTGCTCGGATGCAACAAGAACGAACCGGAAAATCCGGACGGGCCGGCTTCTAAGCCGCTTCCGGATGAAATATCCCTGAGTTTCGCTTCTCCTGTGGGAGTGGAGACTGTCGGCGTATTCATAACCGGCGCCAAGGCTACGGAAAATGTCCCGGCAAAACTCTCTGCAGAGACATCGCGCTACGAAACAAAAGTGAACACATTCGCCGAGGGAGACAAACTCTTTGCCTACGCTCCATATTCGACGGAGGTGACCTCGCTCGATAATATTGCCTTCACAATTCCATCTGAACAGAGCGTTCCGAAGGGCGGTGAACGCAATCCTAAGCTCACCATCGCGGTGGCAGGCCCCGAGACTCTTCCTGTTCCGGAAGAGAGCGTGAGCCTTGAAAATCCGGTGATATTCAAGGATATAACCCCATGTGTGGAGTTTAGCGTCAGCGACGCATCAGGCGCACATGCCTCCGAGACTGTCCAGAGCATCAGTTTCATTTCCAATGGAACCGCTTTGGCCGGGAAGCTTGTCTATGACATCACAGGCGAAACACCTGTTGTAAAAAATGCCGACCTCGGTGAAAAGTCAGTAACCGTGATTCCAGAAATCGTCAGCGAGTTGGGAACCGGAAAGACTGTCTACATCGCGCTCTTGGCTCCGGGCAGCTACACCGGCAAGGCCATTGTCGAGACCAGCGCCGCAAGATACACCTTCGAAGAAATCTCCGTTGAAGTAAAGGTGGGCGGAACCTCCGCGGTTACAGAGCTTGACCTCGCGAAGGCTTCTCTCAAGGAAATCACCACAGAGATGGGCTGGAAGGCCTTTGCCAACGCCGTTGACAAAGGCGACTACTCCGTATGGAAAAACACTGATGGCGAGGTGAAACTCGGTGCTGACATCGAGGTCACCACGAGTCTCCAAAGGGTCGGCGCCACCAAGGAACCTCACGACTGGGACGGCATCTTCAATGGTCAGGGGCATAAAATAATCCAGCACGAGACCACGGTTCCGCTTTTCACCGTCATCGCAAAGGACGGCGTAGTCGAGAATCTTGTGCTTGAGGGTGAACTCAAGAAAGCTTCCTACCCTTCAGGCCCGAGCACGGCGGCTGTCGCCCAATATAACCGCGGAACAATCAGAAACATCATAAATGGCATAGAAATCAATCTTACGGACATCAACGAGTCCTATATGATTGGCGGAATGGTCATAATGAACGGAGGACTCATTGAGGGCTGCCATCAGAAGGGCGACATAAATGTTGCGTACAATGTTACCAAACCTCAGATTGTCACCTATATAGGCGGACTTGCCTGCTTTGCCGCAGATGCCGCCGAATATGCCAAGGACATGTCAATGATAAGCGTCGGCACATTCCGCAACTGCACTAACACCGGAAACATCACCGTGAACAAGGCCGGAGCTGCCAAGGCCTATCTTAACAAATTTGCCATCGGAGGAATCTGCGCCATCGTTCAGAACGGAACAGCGTCTGCATATCCTCTGTTCGAGGGCTGTCGCAATGAGGGCGCCATAGTCAGAAAAGACGACTCCAACGGCTTCAACTCTTGTTCGGCAATCGGAGGAATCGTCGGCCGTGCCGCAAACTATTATCAGCTAAAAGCCGGCGGTGCCTTTGATGTGGATGGCTACAATGTCTATCTTCAGATACGCGACTGCCACAACACCGGCGACATCGAATGCTCCGCATTCCTCACTCAAGGGTGGGATAAGGGACAGGCCACGTCTTGCGCCCGCATGGGAGTCACAGGCGGCATAATCGGTTATGTAAACGGCTTTGCCGACAGCCCGGCGCTCATTTCCGGCTGCACAAGCAAATCCACGCTCCGCGGCGGTCATATAAACCAGTCCGTAATCCTCGGAGGTATTGCCGGAATGACATCCCACGCTACGATTGAGAATTGTTCTGCCGAAACGAAGTTTGAGGACAGTTCCCTTGAGCTTGATGCTCTGAAACTTGCCGCTGTGGGTGGCGTTATCGGTCACCTGCGTCACAACAGCAGCATTACCGGCGGACAATACTCTGTGGAAATCGCTCTTCCCAAGACAGAAATTCCATACTTGGGAGTCGCTGCCGGTGGCTGTTACTCTAATGGCGCGGCATCACAGGCCCTCCGCATAACGGGTACCAAGTTCTGTGGAAGTATAGCTTACAAGGGATTCGAGCCCGCAATGGCCATAACTGCTGAGAATCTGAATGACTACCTCATCTCGTTCGGAAACTGCGACACCGAAGGCGTTTCATTGTGGACAAAATAATCCCCCAAGGAAATACATATTTACGAAACTTGAATTAATATGAGATATTCCTCAGCAATACTTTTCATTCTCACTTCCTCTCTTGTTCTCGGCTGCTGTAAAACAGAGCGGCAGATAGCGGAGAGCGATGTGCGAATCTCTTGGGACAGAACGACATACACGGAACATACTTCTGCACATGTCAGCTCATGCAGCGAAGAAGTCGGCACCATAACCCCGTTCACCGAAGAGAACCTCTACTATCCGAGAATCAAGCGCCTCTCCGATGGCTCTCTCCTGATGTCCTTCGAAAACGACCATTTCGGCTGGGACCTTTATACCCGCAGGAGTGAGAACAACGGCCGCACATGGTCCGACGCGGTGATGCTCACAAAGACCCATCCGGCGACCTCCACCGTAGGCGACGACTTCAAGACCTATGTAAACCCCGACTTTATCGAACTTCAGGACGGTCGCATAATGCTTGCCTATCAGTGGCGCTACAAGTTGGGCTACAACGACTTGCCTAACACCAACGTCAATTGTGGCATAGAGATTATGTTCTCGGACGACTTCGGGCGCACATGGGGCAAGGCACAGCCGGTCTATGTCGGCCGCTGCTGGGAACCGGCCCTTCTCCAACTTCCGTCCGGCGAAATCCAGATGTTCATAACCTCATCACAGGAGCTCATAGACGGCATGTCAGCGCCCCAGGTTGTCATCATCCGTTCATTTGACGGCGGAAAGACCTGGCAGGGAAAGTCTGTCTGCGACATCGATGACAACGAGACCATCTCCCGCACCCGCGACGACCGCTCCACCTACGACGGAATGGCGACGGGTGTGTGCCTCGACGACAATGCCGGAATAGCCGTCCCTTACGAGGTCTGGCACGGCAAGTGGGTGGTGGACCAGTCGCCCTACATCGTCAAAACCGACATGGAGACGAACTGGCACGGAGACCACGCTGCCATACGCGCCCACGGAGGACCGGAATGGCCTGCAAAGAAACAGATTAACAAGGACTTCTACGGCTACGGCCCATATAGTGCAAAACTCACGACAGGCGAGGTCCTTGTCCTGAGCAACGGCACCTACAAGGGAGAGCAGGGCATCTGGGTGTTCATCGGCGACAAAAAAGCCGATAACTTCCGTAATCCGACATCTCCTTTCGACGGCTACTGGGGGTCGATTGACTGCATAGGTGAGAACTCCGTGATTGCAACAGGCACTGTCAAGTACCGCAAGGACGGCAGTGTACGTGGGCTCGTCCGCTCCGAGATAGGCCGTCTGAACCGCTCCAAGACTCTTGCGAAGGGCGACCGCGAACTGCAGGGAATAGCCTCTTTCGACCGTGAGAACAACGATTTCTGGTTCCTCGGGCACAGTTTTCCATCTTCCGTGTATGCGGATTTCGGATATGACGACGATAATTTCATTTTATATTCCTACCTTTACGATTCTGTTCTGACAGCACTGACGACCGAGAATTCCGATGCTGTGGAAATTCTTCTCGCGAGGGACGGACAGCCGCAGCGGAAGGTCGTTGTGAACGGAAGAGGCGCGTATAAGGTTTATGTGGATGACAATATCGCGTGGAAGCCTATAGCTTGGGGAGTTACGAACGAAGTTGAGGTTGCGGGCACGTTGAACAACGACACTGACAAGGATTTGGGATATTCTGTGAAACTCCGCGTTCCTTGGGAATGTCTGGGCGGGAAACCGTCGGGCGGGGAGAAAATCCGCTGCCATCTGCGTCATCACTACAAGGCGAAGACCTCCGAAAAACCGGCGTGGAGTATCGAGGACGTCGAGGGCGAGAACACGGACTATCCGTCCGAATGGTTGAGCCTCACACTGAAATGATGACTGCCGCAGGAAAGAATATGTCGGAACGATAGAAACGTGAAAGAAATGAAAAGATATATGTCAATAAGCCTTGCGGTCGTTTTCGCCGCAGTGTCAATATCAGCCTGCCAGACGGAGAAGAATCCGTCGTCTCAGGGAAACGGCGGCACGAGCAGCTCGGTTTCCAAAAAACTCGAACTGACTTCTTTTTCCCGGCTGAATCAGGGAAAGGATGAACTAAACTCTCATGCAGCGGACTGGAAACTGTCGTCGCTGAAGATGGACTACAGGACATTCGTCAGCCTTGGCTCCGGCGTCACGACCACTCCGGAACCGACCTACGGGCGTATGATACGGCTTCAGGACGGCAGCTATATCCTTATGTGTCAGGACCGTGCGGACGGCTACGGAAACGGACGGAATGTCTATTGGGCGACGAGTCCGGACATGAAGGAATGGACGGCGAAGGGAGTATTGTTCAAATCGCGTACGGTGACTAACGGGCTTGGGAACGAGGACACAAGGATGTACACCAATGGAAACGGATTCGTCAAGAAAAATGGTGACATCTTGTTGTTCGCGTCCTACCGCAATGCCAAGTCCTATGGCAACTACGACTGCCGCTACGAGCACGGCATAGAGATGATTCGCAGCACTGACGGAGGAAAGACTTGGAGCCAGCCTTACGAAATCCA
>ULRB01005471.1_pt1 | contig 32842 bp, 30 predicted proteins | sample 1955051 | NCBI WGS metagenome assembly ULRB01 (sample SAMEA4835671, study PRJEB28245) | human gut metagenome | biome: gut microbiome; material: fecal sample | place: Denmark | collected 2008 | reverse complement strand
ACCCTGCAAACCATTTTGCGAAAAATACTTGACACTACCGTTATGTATGCAAGGCCACATGTGTAAGGAGCGAAAAACATGAAGAAACAAATCATTATAAGGGCGACGCTTATTGCCGCCTCTGCTGTTGCTGTCATGATACTGGCTTTACTATGCTTTGATGAGAATGGACAAACGCCAATCGTGGAAATTGAAGCGCCGGTACGGATTGTAGAAACAGCAATGCCCCCCGTGTCTGCATTGGGCGCAACGGCAGAACCCGCTGAAGATGCTCCCGCCGCAACAGCACAGCCTGAAGGAACCAACACTCCTCCTGTGACGAATCGTCTCGGTACACTAACGATCCGCGGACAAGACATATCTATCGCTGATAACGTGGACGAGGCCACGTTAGACAAATCCCCCGGCTGGATGCCGGACAGCGCCCTCCCCGGTGAAAGCGGTATGTGCGTGATATTGGGTCACCGCAATCGGAAACATCTGCGGCCGCTGGAAAAGATGAAGCAGGGCGACATTATCTCTTTTGCCTACCCGGACGGGCGCACGGCGACCTATACCGTCACCGAAACTATTATCTACGAGAATACCGCCGACTGGCGCTTGCCCGCTGCAGAGGGGGATACACTGGTGCTTGTGACTTGCTGGCCGTTTAGGTATAGCGGGAACGCGCCGGGGAAGTATCAAATTATATGTATAAAGAATTAAGTTGATGGGGCAAAGCATATGTAGTTTTGCCCCATCATTTTCAGAGTATTAGCCTAGTTTTCTCCAAGTATTCATGCCAACAATACCATCGCTAGTAAGTCCTGCTGAAGTCTGAAACTGTTTGACCTTACTTTCAAGCGTAGAATCAAAAGTTGTTGAGGTACCAAGCCCGGAATACCCTTTGGCCGTAAGCCTAGCGCGCAAGAACCGTACAGCATCATTGACATTGCCCTTTTTAACCTGCGGAAGAAGCGCATTCCAAGTTGTAGAACCGATAATGCCATCAGCTGTATAGCCCTTGGCTGTCTGGAACTGTTTGATTTTGGCATCGGTAACATTTCCTTGCTTGCCATCCGGTGTACCGCAGTTGTAGCCGAGATCATTCAAGCGGAACTGTGCTATCTTCATGAATGCGAATTTGGTGTCAGCATCGTTACCATAATCAATCGCAAGGATAAACGTTTCGCTGTTGTTATGAAAGTAATTCCCTTTTCCACTAGAGTTCAGATAACTTTTAACGTTTACCTTTACTTTTGTGCTATCCGCATTATAGCTGGGCCAGGCATCAGCAGATTTCCAAAAGTATCGCGCTCCAACTGTTGAAGATATAGACTGGTTCTGCACAAGCTTTGTGGCAAGGGAAAGTGCATTTGCCCAAAAGGAATCGTTGGTATTCGGCCTTTGCGCATTTTCATTAGGACCTTGAGCTACACTGCAGGCCTTATATACTACCATAGCCCAAGTGTTAACGCCTCCGTGCCCAAAGTTATATCCATCAGGATTATCGTACCTGTTTCTAAGCACCTGAGCAACAGCAGCCTGGCCCGACGTTGTTTTAGTATCTTCTGCGTAAATGACACGAGCGAGGAGGTCTTTCGTTTCAAGCTGAGAAAATGGATACACCCACTGACTATCTGAGAGTCCACTACCAATAGGAACTGACATTTTAATATTCTCCTTTACATCATTGTTTGTCCGGACAAGTAAAGGATAATATACTTATAGCTACTTCGATAGTGACGAACAGGTGTCAGTTCAGTGTCGTTTCCTGACCGAAAATATTCCACCCTCCGTTCCACATCACATAGCTATATGCGGTAAAGCCAGTGCGGTCGTAACCGTCCGGATAAATTCCGTGCAGTATGCGCAAATACTGCGCGTCCTCCGTTTCCATTATATCGACGCCTGCACAAAATTCATTAACGCCTGACGTCGTTACCGCGTTGACCGGATAATCAAAATCATCCGGTATGTGCAAATAACTTTTTGCGCTCCTGTCTATGAATGCCGACGAGGGGCCTCCAGCGAGGGTGAGCGTTTCCACAGCCTTGCCTGTAGTCGCATCTATGCTGAACACATGCACATCGCAATGCGCCGCATTGTCCATGATCGGGCATAAGATCAGCAGCAGCTCCTCCACGCCGTCATTGGTCAGATCACAAGTTATGGCAGTCACCTCCGTGCCCCACTCACAGCGGCATGCGACGCTGCCGTTTACGGAAACGACCGTGGCGCCCTGAATCGCTGCCCCCGTTACCGGGTCATGGCCCTGTGCCGTGCCGTCATAGCTCAGGCTTAGCGCGTATGGGCCTACGGGATCGCTTTGCACCACAGCGTCCAAACTATCGAATACGGCGCTCCATTCTTGACAAGATGCAAGCGTTCCTGCCTTGATGTCAGAGGCTTGGAGCGGATCGGGCGTAGCTTCCGGCTTTACGGCAATATCCGCGCTGTCCGGCTCGTTGGCTGGGGGTTGTGCAACGGGCCGGACGGGGAACATGCCGCACGCCGCCAGGCATATCGGCATAACGATACAGCACATTAAGAGTATAGCTTTTTTCATTTCACGCACCTCCGTCATTTTTAAGTTTCTACATGGAATCATCGGGAGTAAATGTCCCGGAACCCCACAAATTCCGTATGGAATTCCTTGCCGTCTACCGTCACGCAATAAACCGGCTCCTCATTCCCCGTGCCGCCCGTTTCGCACAAAATGTATATCTCGCCGGGAGTTTTGGTTTGTAGCTTATCGCAAAATCGCGGCAGCAGGAAATAGATATACAGCGGCAATTCCGCTTCAGCATACAGCGCGTCGCCCTTGTATATGCTAAGCCTTGCTTTGGTGCCATAATCGGAGGCCTCCACCGTGCCCTTGTCAGAGTTGCCCAATACCGTGCCCTGCTCCACATAGGCTCCGTAGCACCTTCCGGAAAGGGTCAGCCGTTCAAGTACTCCATCGCCGTCCACATCAAGCTCTGTTTCATCCCAAACCCGGTCCAGTGCAACCGTCATAGTGATGCTTTCGATTGCGTCACCATCGGATTGATACCTTTCGCCAAAGCTGATTCTTGCGTCTCTAACATAGATCGTTTGCTTTCGTTTGTCAAGCGGATCGCCTACCTGCCGGCCGTCCGGCGTGGCATAGCCGGGCCTGACGATTTCGACTTTTCCAATCAGCTCTTGCCCATCCTGAGCGTACGCAACGATAAGAAGTCCTGCGCCGTCCGTGTAAAACAGTGTCTTTCCCGGGATCAGCCCTTCAAGGCCAAACAACGCCTGCTCATCCTCCCGCAAGGGGTGCAGCGAATAGAGTTTTTTTGCGTCCCCCACCGTGTCGCCCGGCATAATCTGCGCAAGAGATACCTCCTCACGGTATGACGCATCAAGCAGCGCAAGTTGCGGAATATGCGCAATCAGCTTATCCAGGCCATAACCTGTGTATAAGCCGTAAACGATTCTTTGCGCATAATCGATGAAACCCCGACGCGCCGCAATTTGCCGCCTTGTCCAAATATCGTTGTCGCCGGAGCGCAAAAGATCTTCGATCTCCGATTGCGTTTTCGGGATATATACCGTCTCATAATACACGCTGTGCTCATTGGATACATCCACCCATTTTGAAGGAACGTTATCCGCATCGTAGCGAAGAAACAATGGGAAAAACGCGCCGTCGGCGTCATCCATACCCACATACGTCGTCAAATCCTCACCGCGCATATCCCTTTCACCGTAAAAAAAGGTGCGGCTGTACTCAATTCCGTCGAACACGCCGAGGGTGATTTCCACGCCGTCTCCCCGGTCCAGCACCTCGCCGAGCATACGCTTGCCGCGAGAGCTCACGCCCAGGCAAAACATCCCCTTGAAATCGCTTTCCATGTCCTCATAGCCGCCGTACCAGCATGGATAAACACCACTCTCATCGCTGCGCCTTTCGCCTGAGGGTAGGAGCGCAAGAATAAAATGGTGGTTCCATTCGTCGAACTCGCCGGGGCTTGCCGCGCCGATCAGGATGTGTTCTTCCGGTACGTGTGCGCGCTCGACGGAACTTTTGATATGCGCAGAATAGGATAACGCAATGGTCTGTCCCACTTCAAACTGCGCCTGCTCATAATAGATGCTGTCCGGAATATGCTCCGCTTCATGGGATGCCGTTGTGCAGCAAAGTGTAATGGAGTCCATGGTATGCTCCGTTACGGCCCAAACAGAGCTTCCGATCTTTGCTTCATACCCCTGTCCGGTGGCATAGATGCGCAAAAGGCAGGCTTGTTCTGCATAAAAGTTCAGCGCCGCCACTCCGAAATCCGTCCACCCGGGGTCGGGTTCGCCGGGACCAGTAACAAGCCCCGCCCAGTCCCCCACGAACCAGTCCTCGCTGCGCTCCTCTGCAGGTAGTTCGGCTTCCGGGATTTTTTCCACACGCACCGTGTTCAGCTGTGCGTTTTGTCTATTCCTTTGAAGGGAACGCATAAGCAGCAAGATGGCAAGCATTGCTGCCGCCGCGGCGAAAATGGTTAAGGCATATAAGAATATTCTATTGCGCTTCATTGGTTTGCTCTCCGTTCGTCTTTTAAGGCATCATATCTTACAATTGCATCCGACTTGTATCAGCTGCGGTGAAAATAATCCTCCACTGCTTCGTTAAAAAAGTATTCGTGAAAGAATCGACCGTCCGCAACCAGGTCGCCCCATACGTCGCTTTGCGCCTCCGTCATCATGGGTAGCAAATAAGCCTCCCCTTCGAAATCCAACACCACTGCGCCTCGCTCGTCCGTGCCGAACACTCTCACCCTGTCATCCTTTGAAAGCAGCCTTCTCTTGCCGCGCCCCTTGCCGCCAATGCTATCCCATGCAAAAGCAGGCGCGTCCGTCGGCAAAAGTCCTTTGAGCTGCTCAGAGGTAAGACCCACTGCGTAAACGCTCACCGTATCACGAACCGTAAACTCGGTCTCATCGATGGGGTAATACACATGATGCAATGGGGGAACCTCCGTAAGCGCATTGTCCACAACTGTATAAATGCGTTCGATGCGCGCCCATCCAAGGTGGGCGGAGGGTTGGTTGACATAAATATACCCCATGCCGTCCAGTGTGATGTGCGGAGTACCGATCTCGGCTGTGATGTAATCCTCGATGGAGCCAAGGTCTATGTATTTCCCGTTAATTAAGCGGAAAAAGGTGGATTCGCCGTAATCATCGGTGATCCTGCTCTCCAACACAAAATCACGATAGCCGTCGCTTTTGTCGATGTCGATTTCCACATAGCCCCTTTCCCTTGCGTCGCTCAGATCAACGTCAATGCTTGGCACAGGCATAGGGGGTGGGGTTGAGATATCCCAGGCAAGGGGAGTTGGCGTATATACCGGCGCTCGCTCGGGTTTTGCGCATGCAGCAAATGTAAAGCACAGCAGCAGACAGATTAAAAGCAGCTTTTTCATTGGTTTTCTCCCGTTCCCGGACGTAGCGTGACGTTGCAGAGGAGCATATTCTCATTGCCTGCATTTGTGTCGAGCACGATACTGATGTGTCGGTTCTCTCCGTTCCCATATAGCAGGTATTCCCGGTCAATTGAGGTAAATCTCTGCCATTTGATCGTTTGCCCATTTTCCATGCCCCACAGGTTTGCAAAGCGCATTGCAATGCTTTGCGCATCCGAGTCTGGAACCGTAAATTCGCAGCTTATGATCGTTCCCGTGTTGGCATCCAGAATGAGTTTGACCGGATCGTTTGCGGCGTCTTTGTATTCAATACTGTAGAAGCCCTGATAATCCGCGGTTACCCCGTGCACAAGCCGGTAATAGCACATTTCGGACGCTTCCGGTATGGAATCCATGTCGGTGGCTATTAGGCGCTTCATTTGCTCACTGAGCTTTTCTATAACAGCCGCCCTGTCAAGCTCTTCAGCTGACGGTTCCACGTCCTCCTGCAGATTTACAAACTGCGCCGATTGGTTTTGCCTTGCGTACCATTCGATTGCGCGGTCAACGAGCTTCTCTTCGGGCAGTGGCGTTGGCGTCGCTTCAACGGGCATGGCTTCCAGCGGTTCAACCTGGGTTGTTCCTAAAAGCGCAGACTGGTGGTTCCGTGATAAACACCTCGGCAGCAATACGCACAGGGCGATAATTGTGGCGCACGACAACGCTGCTATAATATAAGCCAACGGACTGCGCTTATACATTGTCCGCCTCCATATAATAGGGAATAAACAGCGAAACCACTGTGCCTTTTCCCGGCTCGCTTTGAAATTCCAGCCTGGTATGGTGAATTTTTGCGATGGCGTCGCACAACGCCAATCCAAGTCCCACCCCATTTTGAGCGCGGGCGCGGGATTTATCCACCATGTAGAACGCTTCCGTGATGCGCTCAAGCTCTTCTTTTGGGATGCCTCGGCCTTCGTCCGACACGCTGATGCGGTATCCGGCGGGGCAGCAGCGCCCGCAAACGTAAACGCGCTGTCCGTTCTCTTCTGCTTTTCCCGCATTATCTATAAGATTAAGCAAAAGCGTAAGGAAAAGATCGGGTTCCGTTAGAACCGTAGCCTCAGGCATTGACAGTTCTAGCGTTACGCCGTATTTTTCCATAACGGCGGAAGCGACGGCTTGAGAAAGTCTTGCCGCAATGTCCGCGATTTCTGTGGGAACCAAATCGAACTGCTGCCGGTTGAGGACCATCAATTCCAGCAGCTTCAACGAAAGCCGTTCCAGCCTTCGCCCCTCTGTAAAGATATAGTTAGCCGAGCAGAAGCGCGTTTCTTCATCAAGCTGTTGAGAGCGTAGCATGTCCGCATAACCGATGATGGAGGTAAGGGGCGTTTTCAATTCATGGGCAAAGCTCGTAACGAAGTTCTCGCGCTTGCGCGCTTCCCCCTCAAGCTGCTCCATATGCGCCTCCAGCGCGTCCGCCATTTTATTGAAGTCGGCGGTAAGCTCACCGATCTCGTCGCCTGTTGTAACGGCACAACGTTCACGATAATTTCCATCTGCCATCTTCCGCGTCGCTGCGGAAAGCTTCCGGACGGGCCGGGTCAGCCAAGCACTAAGGAGCAGCAGCAACACGCCTGCAGCACATATTGCAAGCACTGTGATCAGTGTTGCCGTGCGGGTCATGGAAGCATACAGCGCAAAGGGAGCCGACACGTCCTGCTCAAAATAGAGATATCCCACTCGCGCGCCGAGCTGTATCGGGGTGCAGCAGCGCATGGTATACCCGGTTTGGGTCTTAGTGATCTCATGAGCAACGCCCTGTGAAGCATTCATAATAAAATCGGTTTCTTCGGCATCGATGGGGTATATGGCTCTTCCGTCCTTATCATAGAGCCGTGCAGCGGCAAGATCGCCGGTCGCTACCGATTCCATCACGCCCACCAGTGCGGCGGTGTCCGTATAATAGCCAAAGTCAGCGGTATAAGACGCCACCACCTTGCTAAGCATCGTAAGCTTGTCAAGCGCCCGCTGCTTTTCCTGCGAAAGAGCTGTATCAAAGGCGTTTGTGGTGAGGATGTAGCCGAATACGGAAAATGCGATCACAAGCACCGTCAGGCAGGAAAAAAACACCTTCCATGCAAACCTCATTCCTTCACCTCCAGCCGGTAACCTACCTTATATACGGTTTTGAGCGTATCCTCAAGGCCCAGCTTTTTACGGAGCCTTTGCACATGCAGGTCAACCGTTCGTGTATCGCCGGTATACTCGCCCTCCCAGACCCGCTCAAATATCACATCCCTAAAGAGTGCAATGTTTTTGTTCTGCAGGAACAGCAAAAGCAGCTCATATTCCTTTGGCGTAAGCTCGACCGCAACGCCACGGCGCATTACCAGATGCGATTGCGTAAGCACTTCGACAGCCCCGAATTCTATAACGGAATCCGCCTTGGAATAGCGGCGTATCACTGTATCGACCCGCGCCAAAAGCTCCGCGATGGCGAAGGGCTTCACGATATAATCCTCTGCACCCAGGCGAAGCCCCTTTACCCGGTCGTCAACATTCCCTTTTGCAGTGAGGAATATGACTGGAATATCCATGGGGCGGATATAGTCCATCAGCTCAAAGCCGTCCACGTTAGGCAGCATCACATCCAGCAATACAAGGTCAAAACGTGTGTTTTCAAGCAAATCGGCAGCGGCCTTTCCATCGTATACGCAGGTGCAGTCGTGCCCCGCATTGGTAAGGTTAATCCGGATGAGCTCGGAAATCGGTTTTTCATCTTCTACGATCAGTATTTTGCACATATACACGCCGCCCTCTATTATTTAGAATGATTATAGCATCAGTTTGCATCTGAATTGTATCTTGATAAACATAATTTAACCAATGTTTACCTTTGCTTTGCGGTTGGAGAATAGTCATCCTGGCACCATACTGTCACTCCATTTCTTTATATCTGCCATTTACAATTATAAACAGAGACGGCCGTCTACTTTAAGTATTTGGAGAAAACAATAATGGCAAACGAAGGAGTAACAATCGAAATGGTGCGCGCGGGTACAGCGGTACTAAAACGCGATACTACAAACACCTACAATGCTGCCGTGTACTATGTGCAGGGATTGCTTAATGAGGCAGGCTATAACTGTGGAACTCCTGACGGCAAATTTGGCAGCGGCACACGTACCCAGGTCAAAGCATTTCAGACCGCAAACGGTTTGACGTCTGATGGTGTGGTGGGAAGGGCCACACTTGCAAAGCTGGAAGGTGTCCCTATCATCGGCCCCAATTACGGTGTAACTCTCAATGACGTCCGTGCGGGAACTAAAACCCTTTCTTACGATACCACAAATACACCCAGCGACGCTGTGGAGTTCGTGCAGGGAAAGCTGAACGATGCCGGTTTCACTAATGGTACCCCCGATGGCAAGTTCGGCACTGGAACAAAAAATGCCGTAATCGCATTCCAGACAAAAAACGGCATAACATCCGATGGCGTAGTGAATCAAGTAACGCTGGCACTTTTGGAGGGAAACGAAGGTGTTGGCTATAATGGTGCCATTACACTGGAACAGGTACGAGCGGGCAACGCTTATCTTCGGTACGATATGAAAACCGTAAGCGATGCCGTATCCAGCATTCAAATTATGCTCAATGAGCAGGGGTATAGCTGCGGACGTCCCGACGGCAAGTTTGGTAATGGAACCGTTTCTGCCGTGCGCGCATTTCAGACCGCATTCAGCCTTACCTCCGATGGTATTATTGGTGCGAGTACGCTTATTAAGATCGAGCAGAACACAGTCAATCCCGTTGGTCCAAACAACGATGTCACCATTGAACAAGTTCGGGCAGGAACTGCTATTCTGAAATATGACCTTATCACCCGCAGCGATGCTGTAGCCCATGTCCAACGGCTGCTCAATCAGGGCTTTTTTCATTGTGGCAGTGAAGATGGCATCTATGGCGGTGGCACACGTGATTCCGTAAAGGCTTTTCAGGCTGCGTGTCAGATCAAAGAAGATGGTATTGTTGGCAAAAATACGCTTGCTCTTCTGGAAGACGAATCCATCGAATTGAGTGGTCCCAATGATGGCGTAACGCTTGAACAGGTCCGTGCTGGGACAAAATATCTCAAATACGACCCTATCACGCAGAGCGAAGCTGTAACCTATGTGCAGGAGGCACTTTCCGCCCGTGGGTATGATGTGGGCAAAATCGATGGTGTTTATGGCAGTGCTACACGGTATGCAGTAAAAACTTTGCAGCGGGACTTTTCTTTGCAGGATGATGGGATTATCGGCGTACAGGTCATGGCAGTGCTGGATGACCCGTCCTATGGTATAGGCACAAACGCCACCACCTATGTGCGCAACGACAGTGCTGCACCCTCCGAGCCTATAGAACAAATCCAGCGCAGGCTGTGGGCGTATGATAACACGCTTACGATTGATGGCGTATTCGGCCTTGCTACCGAAAATGCGGTAAAAGCTTTTCAGACTCGAAACAGCCTTACTTCGACCGGAGCGGTTGACCCCACGACATGGCGAAAAATGTTTCCGCTGCTTCGTTCCGGAAGTACGATGGAGGAAGCTGTACGGGCGCTCCAGGCGCTGCTTACCTATCAGAACTTTGTTACTGCTGTTGATGGAAATTTTGGTTCTGCTACTAAAAATGCGGTACGTAGCTATCAGACCATGCGCGGTCTGGATGCGGATGGCATTGTTGGACCGAAAACCTGGTCCTCCATGGCGCTTGATACGCCTATTGAAGGTGCTGGTGGAGCTGGCACAGGCGAGACTGCCCCGTTGACAGGTTTCCCCAAGTATAAAGCCTCTGACTTTATCGAATTCCTCAAGTCTCGCGTTGGCTGTGGCTATACGCTCGGTACTTATGGGCAGAAATGCACGCAGGAGCTACTTGAGCGGCGCGCGCGCCATGATACAGATAGCCCTACTAATTACTATTTGGTGGATTGCGCCCGATGGCTGGGATACTATGTGGCGGACTGCTCGGGTTTGGTGGAATGGTTTCTTTTGAAGCAGGGCATTCAGCAAAACTGTGATACTAATGCCTCCGGAATGTATAACAGGTGGAGCATCGAAAAATCCAACGATATGGACAGCATGCCCATGATTCCGGGCGTCGCAGTTTTTAAGCGCGGTGCAAGCGGTATTCATCATATCGGTATCTATGTTGGTAATGATCGTGTAATCGAGGCTAAGGGTGCAGCCTACGGTATATTAGTCACGCAGTTTTCTGCTGACCCAAAATGGAACTGCTGGGGCATCTTCGACTGGCTGGTGCTGGATGTAGATGAGAACCCTAACGCCACGCCTTTGCCCGTCATGACCATAGCAGCGCAGCTTTCCGGCTATCCCAGCCTGAATAGCAGTACAACAGAAGGTGTTACCCATAACCGCACCCCTGTAGGTTCAATCTACAAGGAGGGCTCTAAGGGTGACGATGTCGTTCAGATTCAGCGTCGCTTGTGGGCATATGACAATACTATTACCGTTGACGGCAACTTCGGCCCCGCAACAAAAGCAGCAGTGCAGGCGTTCCAGACCCGCCATAGCCTTACGGTTGATGGCATCGTCGGTACAAATACATGGAACAAACTGTTCCCGCTGACCACTACGACCAGCGCCAATCACGCTGAAACCATTGCGGCTATTAAGGCATTGTTGGTATTTAGAGGTTATACCGTCAGCAGCAATATTTCCACCTTCAACACAGAGCTATCCAATATCGTCAAGAGCTTCCAGACCGCAGTTGGCATCACTTCCGATGGTAAGGTGGGAGAACTGACCTGGGTAGCATTGACGAGTGACGAAGCTGTTAGAAAACCCAATAATATGGGAGTTACTTTCGCTGATATGTTGGATGGGACTAAGCATTTGGAGTATGATCCAGACACCATTTCAGATGGAGCCGCTGAGGTGCAACTTATTCTGCGTCGCCTGGGATACACGGTGGCAAAAACGAAGAAATATGATGCAGCCACGCTTCAAGCATATAGATCATATGCTGAAAGCCGAAATCCGCAAGCAGTGATGCTATTGACAACTTCAAACACGGGCTTAGTATTAGGACAAGATGAAGCAATAGACCTTGCCGATACTGGCGGACACCCTTCGGCTGAATATGGCTATCCCTATCCAACAGTTGAGAACATAAGAACACTTTACATCAGTATAGGACGTGATTATAAAGGGGGATGTGAAGCCGTTGCATGCATTCAACTACTAGCCGCAATGGCACTAAAAAACTTATATAATATCAACGAGTACTCCAAGATATCCACAGAGTATAATGATGGAGCCGAAGCAGTCATTGAAATGTTGCTATTGAAGCTTGTACAGAACCCCACAGTTCTTTACAATTTTCAAACTAGGAGCTACTATTCAGCTTCAGATATATTGGCACATAAAAACGCTTTCAATACCCAGAGACGAATTACTCGTGGTTTGTTCAACTTGTTTGAAAGTGCTATGCGTCAGACACTCGTCGCTAGCTCTACTGATTATGACTACCTGATACCTGATATTTTTCCTGATCTGTATAAACTGGGGTATGGACGCTGGGAAAACTTTGGGGAGATCAGATACATGGCTAGAACAGCACTTATGGTTTTTGCTTTCCAGCGGCAATTTGATTTAGATTCGGTCGATGGCTATGCCGGATCGAATACGCAGGATACATTACATGATTATGCTAACAATGCACTCCTGTTGAGCAATACTATTCGTGATGGAATAGCATGTTATGCACATACACTTAAACTGAATAAAGAAGTCAGTGACCGTTCGATTGCAGCTCGCTTGATTTACTCTGAATTCGCCCGACAAAATGAAGAACAGGGGCGTAAGGCTATAGCAAAGCTTCTCTATAACCGTTACATATCCAGGCACCTAGGGGATACTACGATTAGGCAAATTATGACACATAATTCTCAATTTGGAGGTGTTGACAAAGCTGATATAAATGCATCGTTGCCGGTTTTGTCAAGCGAAGGTAACATCGATCAAGTATGGAGTCAATGCATAGAATTAGCGGATAATCTGCTTGATGCCACCAAACCTGATGGCGGCAACTTCAGTATTGATAGCAGTCCGGCTATCGGAAAGAGAGTCTATGTCAGTACGAAACCTCGAGCCATAGAAGACTACAACTATGTTAATGGCAGTTCCACCATAACGGCTTGGGGAAAAACATATAACGATGTGATGGAGGTTGACGGAACACTGTTCTGGGGTAAATACGAATAACAAAGGCATCAATGGAGTAGGTTAAACGAACCGAACCCCAAGTAACGAACATTGAGAAAAAGCCTCCTGCTGTAGAATAATACGGCAGGAGGCTTTGCTTAGAACAAACATTCCTGAGAAGAATTACTGCCCGAGGTATTAAAGTTAGAGAAGGTAGCGCCGAAAGTTTTGTGTAAAGGCAAAATGGCCAGACGATTACAGTTTAACCTGCGGGGCAAGGTATCACCTTGCCCTGTGTCGATACCGTACCACGGCGAAGCCGGAGCCGTCAAGGCAAAAAGCGCAGCGTACCTTTACGGTTCCGGGTCGCCGTGGTAGTTGTCAAAGCGTCACATTGACCCGGTCGCCAAAGAAGATCATAAGCTGCATCAAAATGCCTCCCCAGTCTTTGATGGGCATCGTCCATTTGTCCGTAACCTGCATGGTCACAAGATACAGTTGCTTGAGCAAGGCGTCGTCGCTGACGAATGCACTCTTGGTTTTCGTAACCTTACGCAGCTGACGGTTGAAATTCTCGATAGCGTTGGTCGTGTAGATGATCCGCCGGATCTGTTCCGGATACTTGAACATGGTGGCAAGCTCGTCCCAATGATCCCGCCAGGATTTGATCGATGCCGGATACTTGCCTCCCCAGGCGGATTCCAGCTCGTCCAGAGCCTCCAGTGCAAGCTCCTCGGTGGGCGCTTTGTAAATGGGTTTGAGCGCTGCGGTAAAGGCTTTTATGTCTTTATACGATACATAGCGGGTGGAGCTGCGGATCTGATGGATGATGCACCGCTGGATTTCTGTCCGGGGATATGCCGCGGCAATGGCTTCCGAAAAGCCGGTCAATCCATCTACTGACACAATCAAGATGTCGTTTACACCTCGGCTTTTCAGCCCGTTCAGCACGCTCAGCCAGTATTTTGCGCTTTCCGTGGCCCCGATCCAGATGCCAAGGACGTCCTTTTTGCCTTCGAGGTCGGTGCCGATGCCGATGTATACGGCTTTCTTGACAACGATCCTGTCTTCCCGTACCTTGTAGTGGATGGCGTCCAGCATGACCATGGCATATACGCTTTCCAGCGGCCGGTTCTGCCATTCCCGGATCACCGGCAGAATCTTGTCCGTGATCTTGGATACGCGGGTCGCGTCTACCTCGATCCCGTACATCTCCTGCATGGTTCGTTCGATATCCCGTGTAGATGTTCCCTGTGAATACAGGAACAATATCTTGTCTTCGATCTCAGATACATCCATCTGATGCTTCTTTACAATCTGTGGCTCGTAATCCCCATTACGGTCTCGGGGTACCTTAAGGTCGATTTCTCCCTGACTGCTGCTGACCGTCTTGCTGTAGCTCCCATTACGACTGTTATCCGTCCGCTTGTTTTTGTAGTCGTAGCGGCTGTAGCCCAGTTCTTCCTCCAGTTCAGCGTCCATACATTCCTGAATCAGCCCCGCGGTTAGTTCCTTGACCAGTGCATGTACGCCGTCCATGTCCTTGATCCCACGTTCCTCAATTAGCTGCCGCATGAGGCTCTTTTCCTTCTTTGCCATTCTTTCTTCCTCCATTGCCTTTTATTCTATCTGACAATTTCGGTTTACACAATCTGGGCGGCACTTTCTTAGAGAACCGCAGGTATCTCTCCCATAAGGTAGCAGAAGAGCTTGACTATTTGCTACACTACTATGTTTTCGCTTCGTGATGTTGCCTTACGGAATATCCCAATGCCTGAGAGCATCGTTAAGCGCTTCAGGTACAATGGGTTTCGTAAAATCATAAAATACGGGTGTCAAGCGCTCTGTTGTTTTCACATTGTAAATATTGTCGAAATACATATAAAATGTAGCGCAGTTGCTGTCGCTTGTTTTGAGCAGTAAATCCACATTGTCGTCCTCCGAATATTTCCCGCACTTTAGGCCATTATAAGCATAATCCTGCGCAAGAGCGCCATCGATGTTATAGCTATCCCACAACAAATGATCTCTTTCATTAAAGCCGCGTCCTATTAGCATCCTACCAACGGGTGAAACAATCGATTCAGCGTTTTTGTTTTCATTATAGTAGTTAGCTCTTTTCCATTGCATGGTGTAAAAGGGCTCCTTACTTAACACGTAAACAAATATATCTGAGGTTGGAGATGTACCCTTTACAATTCTATGGTCACGGCTTATCGTAAATTTGATTGAACTCAAACCATTTTTATCAAAAAAGCAATACAAGTAATTTTCTTGAAGTAAACTGGAAGTACGTCCAGACGACCATGCAGTCTGCACCCCAACTTTTTCATTCAACATAAGAAATGTCGCAGGATAGCATACTTGATATAACAAATAGTCATTGCCTTCTATCAGTGGTTGACCGAGAACAGCCTTGACACGATCTTTTCCCATTGCGGATTTCAGCTTATAATCTTCTTTTAAGTGGTAATAGAACCACTTCTCGATTGCATTTGCGCTAAGAGTCATATCTTGAAGCACCCATTTGTAGTCAGGTAAATCGCTTTTGTAGGCAGAGTATTCCACTTCGCCGATTTCAATGCTGGTTACACCATCTTTATTATGAATCACTGGAGCGTTTTCACGGTAGTAATCACTGGTAATTTGTTGCCATCTTTTTGATGTATCTGGAATGACCGACAGAATATCTTCATCTTCAATAAACTGCCCGGGTTGCAAAAAAAGCTGGCTGAAATCAATATAGATATAAGGAGACAGGTATTCTGTTCTCGAAACCTCCCAACTATCCAATACCCATTTTGAATTTGTCAATTCTATTGTGATATTCCCTTTTGCGCAAGTCCTATCTCTCAATTCTGTCCTATCATAGCAATAAAAATCATAGGTTGCGTAACGCACTAAATTATCTTTGTATTCTGTTCTTGTTGGTCCTGAAAAACATATATCCATATCCATACGCATACTATTAGGTGCCTGAACGTTATGCAAGCTGGTAAAGATATCATCCAGAAATCTTGTCAGCTTATCATTTTCAAGGCTGTATGTGCCTGATAAAAACAACTCATCATATACATCTGTGGGCAACATATCTTCTGGTGCATCCATTTCTATAGGAACCGGCGCAGAGCTGTTCTGTATTTGTGTGTTAGGGCTGCATCCACAAATAAGTAAGGTTGCCATAGCAAACATAATAATTTGTTTTTTCATAAGTACCTCCTTGATTATTTCTTCCAGTATATTATAAGGATTATCATAATTCATGATTAATATAGCAAACGTATAAAATCATCATTAACGCCCTTCTATAAGAACCTTCAAACTAACCTTACATTGCTTATGCATCTAAGTTGTATCAAAATACTTTTCTAATTACAGTGATGTTCGTACAAAAGAGCAGGTGATTTTTCCAGACTCTATGTAACCAAAATGGCTGCGCCAAACTTGACGCAGCACAAAATATGTAAATCTTCCGGCCCCACCCCTACCGTTTATATGAAGATAGTTACCCATCGGGCTTTACATAAGTAGTACCCGATACTAAACACCATTTATTTTTTCTTTTTGCTCTTTAGTTTGCTTTCGTGAATCCCTAACTGCGCTTGTTTATAGAGTTGATTCCCCAACACCGCGATTCCGCAGGCAAGAACGCCTTGTATCGTTGAGCTTACACTCCAGCCAAGTAAAATATTGGCGGCAAGCAGGGAAATAAGCAACAATATCCACGGTATGCACCAATCGACAATCTTAGGCGTTGCCTTAAGAAATATACCGATTACATAGAGCGCTACGGCAAGAGGAATCAATGCCTCGTCAATTTGAGCGGTGATTTCAAAATCCATCACTTCACCTCTTTCGTTTCGGATTGGGATAACGATTCAATTTGGTTCAGGCACGCAACGATACGATCAACAGCCTTGGATTGAATGCGTTTCAAGGTGCGCTCAGAGCGTCCATTCATTACACCCCACATTTTCTCATGTTCCACGATTGTCTTTGCCCAGTCTAACCCTTGAATCAGGTGCGTCGCCACAAGAAATCGCTCCTCTATAGGCAGGATTTGCAACCAACTCTCCACGGCTCTTTTTTGGTCGTTCAATGCCTGCCGCTGCATTTCCAGTGTATGAATATTATATTGGCAGCGGGCTGACTCCGCTTGTTTCAGAGTGTTTTCAATAATCGCGATTTTTGCGCACGTTTGACGGTGATTTCTCAGTTCGTTCATCACATCTGCGGTTGACCACATATTATTTCCTCCTTTTTTCAATCATAGCAATAGGCAACAAGCAAGAACAGTGACAGTTCGGTTCCATCGCCATTGCTGATTAAAAAAGGCATATTCTGTTTGGAATCAATACCGGCACTGCTCCACGACAGAGTGCGGTATATCCTTTGATTATCATTATCAGGTCATAGCTGTTGCCTCCTTAGATTCATATAGTTCGTCGTGTGCGGAATATTGCGTTTAACACACGAACTGTACATCGTTTGATAAATCACTTGGTTCTGCCAAACTATAACGCAGGAGGTGAATGATAATGCGTGAAGAATGTGTAGAATCCAGCAAACAGCTTCGGAACCTACGCGAAACACATAAAATAACTCAATCCGATATGGCAGCTGCGGCTGAATGTAGCTTGCGCAACTATCAGAATTACGAATATGGCAAATCACAGCCGGGATATGTTATCTTGAGCCATATTATCCGCAACCTTCCAGCCGACCCGCGCGAGTTGTTTGAGAGTGGCATTTACGATGTGAACGACACGACTCGGGAGCATATTAACCGCCTGTTGGACAAATGCAACGGCGACCAACTCCGGCTAACGCTTAAGCTCGTACAAGGCGTTCTCGATGAGTGGCCAAAATAAAATGAGAATAAGATGATGGTTGTGAAGTTATGGCTAAAATTTCAACTAGTGAAGAAATAGCGGAGATCTACCTAAAGAGCCAACACACATTGTTCCAATTGGCGTTGACTTATGTCGATACGCTCTATTTGGCCGAAGAGTTAGTTGGGGACGCTATTGTGGCTATTCTAGATAAATCACCCACTTTTGAGAGCGAAGCATCTTGCGTATGCTATCTCAAGCAAATTGTGCGCAACAAGGCTATAAGCCTTTTGCGGAAGAAATATAAGATCGAACCGCAGGAAGATGAAGATATCGAAAAGCTGTTTATAGAATTTAACAACTACCAATTGCCATTTAACGAGGTTGAAGTTCAGTTACTGTTACACGAGCTATTGGCGGAATACCCCAAGGAAATCCGAGAAGCCTTTGTTGCCCATATAATCGACCAGGAAACCATACCTGTACTGGCTGCTTACTATGGCATCAAGACCGATACACTAAGAAAACAGATAGGTCGCATGAAATCGCGTATTTCGAAATCTATACCCAAGAAGGATATGAGGAATTTTTTGTTTATGCTTATGTTGCTTTCATAGTCAAAGAAAGGAAGGTGCTTTATGGGCTGGCGCAAAGCCAAGAGGTTACTCCAATGTAAACCCTATTTGCTGGATCCCTATCGATGCAGAAGTACAAACGCCGCAAAAAGAATGCTTGCTACTGAAGGAATTCCATCAGCAGAGAAGGTGTTATCTGGCGCGCGAATCAGAGCCGGCAAGAACACATCGGAATGGGAAGCCTTTACGGGCATGCCAAGCAAGAAAATGGAAAGCAAATGCAAGCAGGCTACGCCAGTTCGCTTTGGCAAACTGTTTATGCTGTCCCGTCGTGCGGTAATCGCTATATCTATTTTGATAGTTCTTACGACATTCATAGCTTGTACACCTACAGGGCGTGCTTGGGCTGTTGCTGCGTATAACGCTATCGTTGAGGTGATAGATGGTATTCTATATGTGCGCGCGGAGAAAAGGGATGGATTGATATCAAATGAACCTGCTGTACCGTCTGTTGAGGAATCAGTTATCGGCTATGGCTCCATTAATGAAGCATTAGAACAGATTGATGCCCCCATACTTTATATGCCTGCGGATATCGCATCACCCGATAGCCTTCAACTGATATCGAATCCTTTAGAGGGCGCATATTTTGAAAGCACCTATTCTCTTGATGACAATGTGAAAATAACGATCAAACAGGATTGGGGCAATCGCTTGGAAGATAGCATTATATTGGATGATTCAAAGCAATATACTCAAATTCTATTGAGTAACGGAATGACCGTGGATGGGGTTTATTCAAGTGATGATTTCATTTTTATAGGCACAGCCATAAGCGAGGGTACTGTAATTCATATTTTTGCTGCCAATGTCCAAAACATTGTTTTAATTCAAAAAATCCTGTCCACACTTATACTGGGATAAACCTACAAAATGGGGCCGCTTCACTTGGAAGCGGCCCCATAAAAGACTCAATAATTAAACCTTTACATCGTAGAGATATGGAACAGTTCCATCTGCATTATGTGTTGTGCCTCGCACCTCAACTTTATATATTCCGCTTTCAGTAATGGTAATATATTTACCAGTAGAGACGGTAGATGTATTTCCAGTTTTACTAACGGAATCAATATAATCCCAATCGTTTCCGTTTTGTTTATACAACGTGACAGTAACAGTTTTGTTTTCAGCAACGCCAGATGCTTTTCCATGTATATAATGCGACCCTACGGACGTGACATATGCTAGACCACCGCTAAGCGACAGTGATCCGTAAGGTTGCATTGCGTTATCCGATGATTGCGCTGCCACCGGAACTGTGAACAATAAAATCGTACACATTGTCAAAATTAGGGAAATGGTTTTCTTCATAGGTAAATACCTCCTAAATTGTACGCACCTAAGTACGGTTAATCTCTTATACGCATAACCCATACCCTAAAGGGACATCAAAAGACAAAAATCTAAAAAAATTATTATTAGCTCCAGAAAAATATCTGGGGCTTTTCTTTTTGGCGCATTTAATTTTGCATTCAAGCGCTAAAAGGAGAATCTATGCATTTCTTTCTTGCCACTATTCATGTTGCCCCGCTCAATTTAATGACCAAGCTGACAATATCGTTTCAATATATTTTCATCAAAATCTCAACACAAATGCTCTTTGGATCAAAAAGCCAAAGAGCATTTGTATTTGGGGCAAAGATACCATCAGTTGACAAGAGCACACAAGCCCGAAAGGCTTGTTTTGGGACGCTCCTGCGTTCTCGTCGCTTGTATTACATCCAGTAGTACTGCGCTCCTCGGCCTTGGATCGCCCTCAAAACAAGCTCTTTAGGGTCTTCGAGTTTTAGAAGTCAAAGAGTATGGCAGAACAAGGAGGACGAGTGCAGAAATACTGGTTGTATTTCAAATGAGGACGACACAGTTATGCCGTGCTGTTTGGCTCCTAAAACCTTGTGTGTCCTTGTCAACTGATGGTACCATATTCCCCTATAGCTGACGCTAATGTAATGCGTTGGAAAACGTATATATCGCGCTACCCCTGACCCCCGGATTTCTGATTCCAATAAAAAATCAGCAATTCGGAGGTTAGAAAAATGGCGAAAATCACAACTGTATACATGATGATCAAGGGCGAAATGCAGCCCTTTTCCATGAAAGAATACCTTGCCATGCGGGAGGATGACGCCCGTATTCGCGGTTTGAAGTTCATCCCCATCGACAGTCGGATGTATGAGGCCACGCCTGAGCAGTTCAAGGAGTGGCAAAAAGAGCGTGACGAGCGCAGGAATGAAAAAAAACGCCAGAAGAAAGCCAATACGCCTAAATATAAACTCACATATCAGAGTGTTCCCGATACGGACGAGGATATATTTGAAACTCTCGTTATTGACGACGCTTGTGATGTTGAGGAAACGGCATTGGATAATCTCATGGGCGAATTATTGCGCTTGTCCATAGCCCAACTCGCACCTTCTGAGCAAGAACTCATTACGGCGCTGTTCTACGATGGGATGACTGAGAGAGAATATGCCATAAAGTCAGGCATTCCGCAGAAAACCATCAATGACAGGAAACGGCGCATCCTGCTCAAGCTAAAAAAAATCATAGAAACTAAAAAATAAATCCGCTCAAATTCACGAATTTTACCCCGGACAAGGAGTAGAGGGAAAAACAAAGGCCCTCCTGCTCCTTGAAAACCGAATAAACAGCACCACAGGGACCCACTCTCCGGCGAGCGCCGGGCGGCAGCGCCAAGACTTCCCATCCGGGGGACGAGCGATACCGTGCCGACCCGGAGTGCGACCGACCTCGCGCCGCCATGACCCGGAAAGTTGGATAATGATAATCCTGTTGGCCCCCATGTAAGCGGGGTGCGCCCCGTCCGGGTTGCAAGCCATAAAGACCCGGATGAGTACGCGAGAGCGGCCACCCGTCACGGCCGGCCTGTGGTGCCTCCCTTGCCGGGGGTGCGTGGCAAATACGGCTAAGACAGGATTCAGCGCGGCGGGTTACGCCCGTCGCGCTGTTTCTGCTGCCTTGAATTTGAAAAACACAGAAGAAAGCGAGAAAACATAATGAAATTATCAAACATGACCACGTTGGAAAAAGCTCACGCTGAAATAGACCGTATTTACTTTGACATATTCTCCAAGCACGGCATGGAGGTGCGCGACGGGCAAATCGCACTGTGCCACAACATGCTCAACGCTTTTGCGGACAAGCGCATTTCACTCTGCCATGCCGGAGTTGGCGTAGGCAAGACCTCGGCATATCTCGTCGCTGCGGTCGTTTGGAACAAATACCGCCCTTGCGATGCAAGCGAACATTTCTCCCCCTTTGTGATCGCCACCAGCAGCATTGCTCTGCAAAACGCCATACTGGAGGACTATATCCCCCAACTTTCCGATATACTGTGCGGCGAAGGTGTGATCGACGAGCCGTTTGAAGGAATCCTCCGTAAAGGCAAGGGCAACTATGTCTGCCCCATGCGGCTGGCAAGGCGCATCGAGAACATAAACCCGGATAAGCGGAACAAGGAAAAGCTGGACGCCCTCCTTGCCCTGAGGCTCAATATGGACTTGGGCAAAGCGCCGCGCTTATCCAAATATGATAAGGTGCGGGTAGCCATTCCCGATACCTGTCCCCGAAAGTGTAAGGACGCTGACGACTGCGCGTTCATTCACATGCTTACGGCGCAGCAGCATAGCACGGTGCTGTTTCAAGTGTGCAACCATAACTATTTCCTTGCCGATGCTCTTAACCGCATGCGCGGCTACGCTCCGTTACTGCCCGCATATCGCGGCGTGGTCATCGACGAAGCGCACAAACTTGCTGCGGCGGCGCGGGAGATGTGTGAGTATCGGTTCGACAAGGGCGATGTGGAGGATTTCCTTGCAGAGCTTCGTATGCTCACCGTTGCTCCCAGAAACGGCAGCCCGCTCTTTGATAGCCTGTTCGCCCAATTCGAGCAAATACCTGATTCGCAAAAGATATACTCGCCCAGCGCAGAACGCAAAGAATTGATCTGGCAATGCCTCGAGGTGTTGGAGCAGGCGACCGCCATGCGCCCCAACGCCTCCGGGCTTCACAACGCGGCAAATCGCATCGGGCGGACGCTCAAGCAGTTCTACGACATGAGCGACCGCTATCTCTGTTACCTCGACTGCGATAGGGAGGGAAATCTCACATTCGTCGCAATACCAAAAAGCATACGGACCCAACTGCGCACCTTGCTTTGGGACAACAAGGATGCCGGCATGATCCTCACCTCCGGCACGCTGGCTATCAACAAGAACTTCCGCTTCATACGGCGGCAGATGGGGCTCAACCATATCGACCGGGTGATCGATGAATCCGTCATTCATTCCCCATTTGATTATCAGAACAACTGCCTCCTGTATCTGCCGGAACACATGCCCGGCGTAAAGGACGCGGACGCATACCGTGCCGCCGCCTTTGACGAAATCACCAAGCTTATCAATGCCACTCATGGCCATACGCTCATTCTGTTTACCTCCTACAATGATATGTCGGAAACCTATCAGATGCTCAAAGAGCAGGATACACCCTATCCGCTGTTTGCTCTCAACCGCAAGGACGAGCAAAGTCTCACAGCTTTCCGTCGTTCAGGTAACGGCGTGCTGCTAGCCTGCGGCCGTGCATGGGAGGGTTTGGATTTCCCTGGCGATATCGTGTCCTCTCTCATCCTGTACAAGCTGCCCTTCCCACAAAAAACGCTGCTCAGTGAAGCGCAGAAAAGCCAGTACATGAGCCTGCGTGATTTTATTGGCGCTGTGGTCGTGCCGCAAATGCAGATCAGCGTCATGCAGGGCATTGGGCGCGGGATACGCCTTGAAAGCGATACCTGCGTTATCTCGATACTGGACCGTAGAGCAACGCCTGAGAGCAAATACCAGCGCCCGGTGATGGAAGTGCTTCCGTACATGCCCACTACGCACAGCATAGACGAGGTCATAGGATTTATTGCGGCGAAGAAGCAGCCCGGATACTTTGAAAGCGGGGTGACGGCGGATGGAACAGCCGATGCTCAATGAGCTTCATTACCGCATAGCGGCGGGGTATATTCGCAAGCTCCTCGTAGATGGATTGTTGACCGAAGCCGAATACCGCACAGCCGAAAACAGGCTGGCGGAGCGCTATAACCCGCTGCGAAGGCTTGAATAAAGCCTTCGCAGTGTGCATGAATTGCCGTGGATATTGGGGTAACGTTGTGGTATCGTGTGTTGCTAATAAGAGCGGGAAGGAGTGAGATAGATGCCCGAAATACGCTATATACCAGCGGTTGGCGCTCCAGAAAACGCCAAGCTGCCCGTTGCGGCGTACTGCCGCGTGAGTTCGGACTCAGACGACCAGCTCAACTCCCTTTCCGCACAGGTGCGGGAATACACAAAGCAGATCACAGCCGAGCCCGATTGGGAGTTTGCCGGGATCTATGCCGACGAGGGCATCACCGGCACAAGTACCAAGAAGCGCAATGAGTTCAAGCGCCTCATGCGGGATTGCGAAGCCGGGAAGGTCAAGCGCGTGCTCGTGAAATCCGTGTCCCGCTTCGCTCGCAATACAACCGACTGCCTGCAATACCTTCGCCAGCTTTCCGCGCTCGGCGTGACTGTGTACTTCGAGAAAGAGGGCATAGACACAGCCAAGATGTCCAGCGATGTTATATTGACTATGACCGGCGCTTTCGCGCAGGAGGAATCCAACGCCCTTTCTACCAATATGCGGTGGAGCTATCAGAAGCGGATGCAGGCGGGAATGTTTGTTGGAAATATCGCACCATATGGCTACGATTGGAAAAACGGAACGCTGATAATTAACGAAGCCGAGGCACGAATTGTGCGATGGATATTTCATAGTTATTTGGATGGATTAAACCGGGCTGAAATTGCAGCCCAGCTTAACGCCATGCAAAATGAGCCGAGCAATCGGCCTATATGGTATAAGACTACCGTTAACTACATTTTAGCTAACGAACGTTATATCGGAGATGCCTTACTCCAAAAGAAGTACACTGTTCAGGGAACAATAGGCCTGGAAAAACGCAATCATGGCGAGATGCCACAATACTACGTCGAAGATACTCATCCAGCAATTATAAGCGAGGATACTTTTAGACGCGCACAAGCAATGCGCATCAGACAGACTACATATTTAGGCCCACACATTGGTTCACACATTTTCCAAAAGCGAATACGCTGTGCCGAATGCGGTAGGACGTTAAGACGAAAGCCACGAAAAAGCGGCTTAGTAAGTTGGGTGTGCCTCTCGCACGACGAGAATAAAGCTCTATGCCCTACACCTCCAATATTTGAGAGCAATATCGAAAAGGCTGCCATTATGATGTATCGCATACTTCGATTTGGCATAAAAGACATCCTCCATCCCATGCTTTATCAACTTGAACAGCTTCAAGGTAGAACAGTTTCCGACAGTACTGCCATCAATGAGCTAAATCAGAGCATTGCAAGCCTGTCGGAACAGCGGCACATGCTCAACCGCCTGCTCTCCAAAGGATTTATGGAGCCGGACACCTGTCAGGCGCAAGTCAATGCTATTTCACAGCAGCTTGCCGACCTCAACCGCAGGCGGCGAAGCCTTATCGAAGCCCAAGTCGAGGATGACGCCATTGAAAACACACAACTGCTTATCGATATACTGGAGGACGCCCCCGAAAACCTCGTCTCTCTCGAAGATGGCGGGGTTTTTGATATGATCGTTGACAAGGTCATCATCGATAAAGATAAAAACATCACGTTTAGGCTGATAAATGGCTTGGAGCTTGGAGGTGACTTCGATGGCTAAAAATCGCTATCTGCCCTTTGGCTATATGATACGCAACGGCGAGATCGTCATTAATGAGCAGGAGGCCGCGCTCGTCCGTACCGCCTTTGAGGAATATATGACAGGCGCATCCTACGCCGCTGTTGCGGAAACGCTCCAAGCCACGGGCATACGTTATCATTCGGATACGCCTTTGTGGAACAAGCACATGGTCAAGAGGATGCTGGAAAACAGCCGGTATGCAGGAACAGACGATTGTCCCCGCATAATCGAGCAAACCTTGTTCGACAGCGTTGCTTCGCTGCGCGAGAGCAGGAGCATAGAGATCAAGCGCCGCAAACCTGCTGGGCCAATGAAAACACTCCCCGATAAGCTTCACAAGCCCGTACCGAACATGAAGATAACGAGAATGCAGAATCAAATCACAAGAGAATTGAGTCAACCGATCTCGGACTCGCAACGTGTGCGGGATATGATATTCAGGTTGGCGCAAGAACGGTTTAAAGCCTGTGTGGAGGCGCAAAACCAAATAGAGAGTAATCAAGCGAGCGGTGTTGCTGCTCGTTTTGATATATGAATGAAAGCGAGAAAAGAAGAATGAACGAATCAAACATGCCCTCCCAAAGCAAGTACAGAGTTGCCGCTTATTTGCGGCTCGGTTCTCATTGCCAAGACGCCGATATGTTCCGCACCATTCAAGAAGAACGCCTTCGTAGCTTTATTAGCCAACACGACGAATGGAAGTTGGAAGCCGCATTTTCGGACATTGGCTTTACGGAGAAGGAGGAAAGGCCGGGGTTGCACGCCCTAATCAATGGCTGCGATGAAGGACGCTACGACATAGTGCTGGTCGCATCAATTTCAAGCCTTTCGAGAGACCGTAGGCGGTTTTTAAGACTGGCTAAGCATATCACCCGCAACGGGCGGCGACTCGTATTTCTGAAAGAAGGATATGCGCTCGACACGGAATCCATAGAAACGCAACTCCAACTCCTGCGCGCCATTGAAAGAAGTGTGCGCCATGCCTGAAACGCCAGCCAAAACCGTAACGGTCATACCTGCAACTATAACCGGCCCGCAGGTTAAGCGCAGGAGCGACCTGCTTCGAGTGGCCGCCTATTGCCGGGTAAGTACCGATGATAAAGAACAGCTTACCAGCTATCGCAACCAAATCGACTTCTATACGCAAAAGATAAGCTCCAATCCTGAATGGACGATGGCTGGCATTTATGCTGACGAGGGAATCACCGGCACTATCGCCAGGAAGCGTAAGGAGTTCAACAAGCTCATGGCCGCCTGCAGGCGCGGGCGTGTAGACCTTATACTTACGAAATCCGTGTCACGTTTTGCCCGCAACACGCTGGACTGCCTGACTTATGTGCGTATGCTCAAGGAATTGGGGATAGGTGTACTGTTTGAGAAGGAAAACATAAACACCCTTAAAGACTCGAATGAAACCATTCTGACACTTTGCAGCGCCCTCGCCCAATCCGAAAGCGAATCCATGAGCGGCAATATCACGTGGAGCAAGCGTAAAGCCTTCCGCGATGGCAAGGTGACGTTTCAATACAATAGAACGCTTGGCTATCGGCGTGGTGCGGATGGCAAACCAGAGATCATTCCCGAGGATGCAAGGGTGATACGCCGAATCTTTTGCTCCTATCTTGCCGGAGGAAGTCTGGGGCGTATATGCAAGGAGTTGATGGAAGCGGGAATCAAAAACTCCACCGGCGGAGATGAATGGAAAGCGTCCACGCTATTGTATCTCCTCCAAAACGAGAAATACTGCGGCGACGCACTCCTGCAGAAAACCTTCGTCAGCGACTGCATCAGCAAAAAAGTCAAGAAAAACAACGGCGAGCTTCCGCAAGTCTATGTTAAGGATAATCACCCCGCTATCGTGTCACGCGAACTATTCAACTGGGTGCAGGAGGAAATAGCCCGCAGGCGAAGCAGGCCCAAGGCAACCACAAAACCCTCCAAGACAAACCTCGGAAAGTTCTCAAGCCAATACGCTTTGAGCGAGCTCCTCTGCTGCGGCGAATGCGGCACTCCATACCGCCGTGTCACCTGGACCTCATGTGACCGCAAGCGCATCGTATGGCGTTGCATATCACGGCTTGAGTCCGGGAAGAAAATCTGCAAAAGCTCGCCCACCATACCCGAACCCGTACTGCATGATGCGATACTGCGAGGGATGCGGCTGCTGCTTGATAATAAAGCCGAGCTCCTCGCCAGCATACGGGATGCGCTCAACGCCGCGCTCGTATCCTCCGCGGAGGGCGATGCGCCGAGCATACAGCGCAGGATAGAAGAAAAGAACGCAGCTATGATGAAACTGGTGCAATTCGCTGTAGAAAGCGGCGCCACCGAAGATTACTTCGACGCAAAGTTTGCGGAACTGGCCGCTGAAATAGCTGCTCTACACGCCCAAGCTGAAAAGCTGGAACAATCGGATGTAACGCGGGATACACTGCAGACCCGATTCGGCGAGATGCTGAAAAGGCTCGAATCAGAAGAACCCGACCTTGAAACATACAACGACAATCTGGTGAGGTACTACATCGAGAGCATAACGGTCATGTCGAAAACACAGATCAACATCCGTTTCAAAATGGGCATAGAAATTGCTGAAGAATTGAAGTATGAGGAATAACCGCATAGCCTGCGCCACCATGAGCGGCGCGGGCTTTTTATATGCTCGATGCTCCAAACCGGCGATTTGCCTAGCTTTTTGGATCGACATTGAGATTTTGGACATTTTATTTGGGAAGTCCCAAACCGCAGTGTCTTTCTTTTTATCCGTTTAACTGCGCAGCATATACTTCTTCGACCTGATATGGGGTTTTCATCGCAAGTTTATAGTGCGGCCTGTCATGGTTGTGGAAATAAGCATACTCGTCTACTGCTAAGCGTGTGTATGCTATACTGATCCTTAAGTTTGTGCATCGCATCTAATTTCTCCGTTAAAGATGAAGCAGGTGTGCAGTTGCTTTTCTTATAGATGCTGACCTCTCGTTGCAGCTTTGCCGTCTCTTTTGAAGCAGATAGATCTCTCGCCCATTAATAAGATGTCCATCAACAATATGCTTGGATGAATACTGCTTGAATCACTGATAAAGAGAGCTTTTTGATATGTCGAAGGAATTGGAAATCTCTACAACACTTTGTCCGTTTTGATACAGTTCATAAAAGTGACGGCGTTGGTCTTCAGTGAATACTTTGGGCATGAGGAGTATTTCCTGTTTTCGACAATCATATCAATAAATAATAAGGAGAAATAGTTTTGGCTGCCGTAGCTATTCCCAAATTTTTTATATTGTGGTATCATATCTATAGTAACATGTCAATTCACATTGTGCTGAGGTTTGATTATGCCTATTATTGGTCTTGTAGGTCCGTTTGGTAGTGGATGTACCACGGTTTCTGATACTATAATCGAACGAGGATATATATATGTCTCTCTATCAAATAAACTACGAGAACTCTATTCTGAAAAAAATCCTGACAAGGAGCCAACAAGGAGCGCAATGCAGGATTTTGGCAATGAGATACGCGAAACTAAAGGTAGTTCATACTTGGCACAATTAATAGTTAAAGATATCAGTAATGCTCCAGACAAAAACTATGTTGTTGATAGCATTCGCAATCCAGATGAAGCATCCTATTTACGCACGAATTTATCACAGTTTTATTTATTCGGTGTATTCGCCGAAGCAGATGTTAGGTGGGAGAGGGTAAAACATATCTACAACGACGATAGACGTGTTTTTGACATTAATGATTCGCGAGATAGCGGAAAAAACGAAAAAAACACTGGACAACAAGTAACTGAGACATTTAGGGGATCTGACTTAGTCATTCTGAATAATGAAGTAATACGAAAAGGGAATGACGTTGATCGTGCTTTTAAGGACAAGATTAACGAAGCCGTTGATTACGTTGAAAAGAAGAAACCGTTTCGGCCATCAGCTATAGAAACATGTATGGCCATTGCATATGCTGTGAGTATGCGTTCTTCATGTTTAAAGAGGAAAGTAGGTGCTGTGATTGTTGATGATTTAGGAAATGTATTTAGTTCTGGTTATAACGAAGTCCCTTGCACACAGAAGTCATGCATTCAAGAATATGGAAGGTGTTATCGCGATCAACTGAAGGCTGAATTCCGCGATAAACTTGGGGCATTATCTTTAGATGAGAACGAACAGGATCAAGTGTATAAATCATTTAAGGAGAGCTTCAAAATTCTGGATTATTGTAGGGCACTTCATGCAGAAGAAAATGCAATATTAAACGTAGCGCGCATTGGTGCTTCCGCAGTATTGAGTGGTTCTACCTTATATACTACCACTTATCCATGCAATTTATGCGCTAATAAGATAGCGCAGGTGGGTATAAGTTCAATCGTTTATTTCGAACCATATCCTATGTTGGAAGCGAAGAAAATCTTGGAGAATCAAAAAGTTTGCCAAACTCCTTTTGAAGGTGTAACATATAATGGTTATTTTCGATTGATGGAGGTCATAAAATGACGAAGATTTGTGTCAAGTGTCACAGCACGATGCCATATGATCCTTATTTTAAGGCATATGTATGCAGACAATGCGGTAACTCGATCAGCTTTGACTCAGCCAATCATCTGGAAAAAGGAAACGTAAAGATAGCAAAGAGTATGAAGGCTGTACCTCTAAAAGCGGCAACCTTGACTTTGAATTAGATTCCCTGATGTTTTCTTAGTTGTATCAGTATGCCAAGATAAATGGACAAACCGATTCAAGGTTTGTCCGCTTTTTCTAAATTGGTTGTAATTCGGGCATGACTAGTGCTTCATCGCGCTTTTAACTTATTAGAAGAAAAGGAGAGTATCAATGAATATTGAGCATCCGCTTTCCGGCTTTTGGCTCTACTGTGCTGTATTGTGGAATCCACGAGTAAAAGGTGCTTCGGGGTATGCCGGTTTCGCTGCAGATTAATAAAACGGATTCTCTGCGTTGATATCTTTCGACAAGTTGGGCTTTTTGCATAGCTGTAAATTTCATTGATATTCCTCCAGAAAATATATGTTTAGTGTTTATAGAAAGCTAATTGTATTGTATAATAAAAAAGGGTTATTTTGTGAGGCTCCCATATCTACAGGTAAAAAGTCAACGACAGTATTGAACAAAGTTTGGCAATAGCAGTGAGGTGTATTGTGGATAAAATCAAAAAGTTAGCTATGATATTCGATAGTCTTGCAAATGAACTAAATATAACGGCGAGTATGCTTGACAAAGCAGAAACTGCTTATAACGCACTAGGAGCGTATATTAAAGCATCTAATGAGGACTGGGATGTCGCGATTTATCCACAAGGTTCATTTGAGCTTGGAACGGTTATCAAACCATTAACTGAAGAAGAACAGTATGATGTTGACTTGATTATTCATGTCAAGCACCCGTCGTTTAACGCAGAGCAGCTTCGCAATGCGGTTATGGAATTGCTATTAAAGCATGGAAGATATGAGGGCAAAGTCGAGAACAAGAAACCATGTATTCGTATACAATACGCTGAGTCTTCACAGTTCCATATGGATATAGCAAGTGCCATAGATTCATTCTCGAATGATGAATCTATACAAATCGCAAGGTTTGATGGAATTTCAAGTTATTATTATGATATAAGTAATCCTATAGGGTACATTAAATGGTTCAAAAGCACTATGCAGTATGAAGAATTCCGAAAAGCGCAAGCTGTTTTTGAAGCACAAACAGTGGTACAAGAATTAAAACTATCCAGAATACGTACACCGTTACAAAAGGCTGTGCAAATTCTAAAAAGGCATAGAGACATTTATTTTATGAACAGGAATGATTCTGATAATCGTCCCTCATCTATTATAGTAACGACGCTTTGCGCTATGGCTTATGCGGATACATTTGGAACATATGAAAAAGAAAACACATATTTGACCATATTAAATATGTTAAATCGAATTCCTCATTATTTAAATCGTAATGAGGCCGGCGAGTTTTATTTAGTTAATCCATCAAATCCAGAAGAGAATTTTCTAAAGAAATGGAATGAAAATGATGCTTTAGTGCTTGCATTCCGTGAATGGAGCGCAAAAGCAAAGATGGACATAATTACAAATCCAGACAGGTTTATTGATAACGACCAAAGTAGTCTGCGTACAAACCTGCTAGAGTCATTCGGTAAAAGGGATATGGAAAAAGCATTAGATATTTATGGCAAACAAATTGGTGATTTAGCTGATTCCGGGAAATTGTATTATGCAGCTAAAGGCGGGAATGTGACTCTTAACGAACAGGAGGGAAAAGCGTACAATAAACATACATATTATGGTGAGGGCTGACAAATGAGAGCATCATTTCGCCATATGTATATAAATACTATGCATTTGCAGAACCTACCGGGTTGCACAATTGTTCAGCAGAATAAGAATGGCTTTTCTGCTGAACTCCTGATTCGTGATGGTAAGTATAAATTGCGATTAGATTATCGAGAGAAAGATACACCTAAGGTATATCTTGTATACCCAGATATCTGCTCCCTGCGCCACCACGAAATACATCTCTTCGGCATGAGATACCACCCAGCATATAATAAAGAACTACCATTGCTTTGCTTGACATATTATGATAATGATAAATGGGATTCATCTATCCCGCTTACAAGGTCATATATCCCATGGGCGATAGAATGGACAGAGTTTTATGAATTGTGGCTACTAACCGGAAAGTGGTATGGACGAGGAATACATCCCGGAGGAAAGAAAACGGATGATAAATAAAGTTTTGCGCTTGGTTTTTTTGTTGATAGCAACTGGTATACTGGTGCTTTTAATAATCCATGGCGAAATATATCCGATATATGGATTGTCAAGTATTAGTGGAATACTATTGGGGTTCATTGCCCCATGTTTACATAAAGCTGCTCAGGACTGTACCGATACAAACGAATGGCAGACATCGCTAAGAAAGCTATTACGGGGGAAGTTGATTACAAATGATAGTCTGATTAGAATATCATTTGCCTACTTATACCGCATACAAATTGATGGTAAGTATATGTTAATACGGAACAAAAGGGGTACAAAAAAATATCAGCCTGTTGGCGGAGTATATAAATACGAAAAGGCTGAGAAAGACTATATCGCCGAAAACTATCATGTTGTAAATGATAATAAAATTATCAATGATAAAGAATCAAAAGATGATTACAGATTGTATGTTCCTGCAAAGTATTTGAAATGCTTCGTAGAGCGATTTGATAGCAGCACCGCTCAAAGAGAACTAATAAGCAACGTGGGCAGAGAGTTTACCGAAGAATTGATACGCCCAAGAATTCTTGATTTTAGCCATATAGAGTATAGGTATTGTGGAAGACATTTTACTACCATTGAGTATAGCAGAGTTTTTAATTGCTATGAATTACTACTGGCAGATATAGTTGAGCTTAAACCGACAGGGATACAGGAAGAGTCTATAAGGAATTTAATGAAAAATACGTCATCAGAATATGTCTTTGTCACCGCAGATGAGATTAAATCATGCGGAGTTAGAGCAGAAACAGGTGATTTGGAAGAAAACATAGCCGATCACACTATAAAAACATTACAGGAAACCGAGAATAAACTGATAAACTATAAAAATCAGAGAACCTCATTTAGTGTTGACTTATAGCCATTATAAATCACCTTATAGGATAAGAGTACAACCTGACATTGGCATTAATATGAGAATAAGAAATAGGTCACAGCTTGCACTACCATGAGCGGCGCGTTTTTGTTTTCTCAATTCCGGAAACTGGCTATTTGCCTGACTTTTTCAACGGAACTCCAAAATATCTTTTTTGTTAAAACAGCACACTCGGAAAAGTCCCGTAGATCGGGACTTTTTCCGTTTTGGAAAATATGAGAACGAGGGGTTTTTGAGTCGATTTTGACCACAGTTCATCATTGAGTTCATCATGGGATGAGGTAGTGTCAAGTATTTTTCGCAAAATGGTTTGCAGGGTCT
>ULRB01023809.1_pt1 | contig 32854 bp, 61 predicted proteins | sample 1955051 | NCBI WGS metagenome assembly ULRB01 (sample SAMEA4835671, study PRJEB28245) | human gut metagenome | biome: gut microbiome; material: fecal sample | place: Denmark | collected 2008 | reverse complement strand
TTTTATTTAAATTTATTAATTACGTTGTTTAAAGATTTGAATCCTAATTATCCAATATTTGTTTTCGATAAATCAGAAACATCTGTAAAAGAAGGCAAAGTTGTGAATAAAGGTCTTCCGCACTTTGATATGCTACATAATACTACATCTCAAATGGTTACGGATGTCACTATTAAGATTGGTGATGTTACAAAGACATATACATTTAAAGATGATACAGAAGTAGGTTATGCGGAGAATCTTGTAATATCTCCTAATAGAGATGTTATATTACGTGAAGTTGAATCTATCAAAGATCAATCTGAACAAGTATTAAACCAAATTGATCTACATAAAACAACAGTAGAAAAATGCAATAAGATTTTGTCTGAATTTAACCCGGTGTTTAAAGAGAGAAAAGAAACAGAACAAAGGTTCTCAAAATTGGAAACGTCTGTAGAAGACATTAAAACAATGATTTCAAATCTTACGAACACTATAAATACTAATAATAATGGACAAGTCTAAAATGAAAACGCACATTGACAGAATCTCTTCTTTAATGGAGAAACATAGTGATTCTGAAGTAAAAGGTGCAATAATAAAAAACAATCATGTCTTATCTATCAAAATGTGACGACAATACGATAAATGGGTTGTTAGATTGTACTGAAGGTTTATGTAATTACAATAACTTCTTAACACAAAAAGAAGTTCAAGAAATACTCAACGGATTTAGGAATTCTGATGGTAGTTCAGGCGCTCCTTTAAGTGTATCTGTACTTGAAACTCTTAGTAGTGACAACAAGTGTATAGATGAAACCCCAAATTATAATAAATGGGCGTTATATGTGACGATGTGCAAGTTCGCATCAGACCAAGGGGAAGTTATTTCTAAACTTGTAAATAATGATCATAATGCTTATATTGGTGCTTGCTATGATATGTCTGTCGCTTAGCTTAAAGATGCTGACAGACCGAGATGGGTAAGACACTATTTTAATTTATATTAATTATGAAAATTCAAAAAAAGCAAGAAATTGAATTCTTTGGTACCAAAACAGGCAATGCTAATTCTATCGCTTTAGGCTACGCAACCGAAACTAAGAACTTCGGGGAAGTTGCTGTAGGCGTAATGAATAAGTCTACAGCCGCTAAGGATCCAAATAGCTCAAAAGGCGTTTGCGTTGATCCTGACGCTACTTTGTTCTCTGTTGGATGTGGCGGAAGCGGGGAAAGAAAGAATGCGTTAGAAGTAAAAGGAGACGGCTCTGTGATAATTCCTGGGGAGAATGGTAATATAAATATTGCTGATAAGATTAAACAGGCTTTTGATACAGATGCTAGTATTGAGCTTGTTAAGTCTGCAGAGAACAGTCTTCAGTATACACTCATGGTTAACAATGAGGCACGTGGTAGTATAAATATTCCAAAGGATCAATTTCTAAAGAATGTAACATGTGATTCTGAGGGTAAACAACTTGTATTTACATTTGTTACTCTTGACGAAGATGAGCATGTTGAGAGAGTGCCTGTTGGTGATTTGAAAGATATTTACACAGCTGGAGAAGGTATTAACATAGACAATAATGTGATATCTGCTGATTTCAGTTCTGTTATGACAGCTATATCTGATGAAAAGACTTAGAGGGAAACGACTGATAACGAAATAAAGTCTACATTGGATACTAAAGCCGATAAGAGCGAAATAATGATTGTCAATCGAACTAATGACGGTGAATACGCCACAATTCAAACGTTTGACTAGACCAGTGTTGGTTTCGGTATAGATTCTGATGGTTAGACTGATCCTGGTATACATGTTAGCGGCGAATACGGAAACGTTCATATACATGAAACGGGTGTGACAATTCATAGTGACGATTGCGACTCTGGTTCGGACGGTTTTTTTGTTTATTATAATCTCGGATCTAGAATAATATGTGGTATGTTAACCCCATATGGTGTAATATGCTCAGCTTTACCACAAAAAGATACAAACGTACTTACAACCAATGGTAAATCGGTAGACCTTACTGAATATGCTTTAAAATCAACACTTGACGCCAAAGCTGATGTTTCTGCTATTCCAACTAAAGTATCTCAACTTACCAATGATAGAGGGTACCTTACTCACCATCAATCTTTATCAGAATATGCAAAAAAAGCAAATGTGTGGGAAACAGATTCTAGAGGAGATATTGTATTTAATGTCACAGAAACAGATGAAGATTCCGGAACATATACAGGAAAATATACATTTAGTAAAGATGGAGGTTTTTCTGTACAATCTAGATGGTCTTTAGACGATACCACTACCGATTATTCGTTTGATAGATATGGATTTTTTGCAAATTGGATTTGCGGAAACAAAATTGAATACAGTAATCGTAAGTATACAACTATCAATTGTGACAGAGGAATAATAAATTTAAAGAATTTTATAATAAATGTTGACGATGCCGAATCATCTTCCGCACGCGGAGTTATATTACCTATTAAAACATTCGGAGGCGCTACTTATTATCCTGAAATTCCATATGCAACATAGTCTTCTAATGGAATAATGTCCTCTGCTGATAAAGTTAAACTTGATGGAATGCAAGCTCTTATAGACGCTAAAGCCAATAAAGATGATGTATTAAAGATTAATCATATAACAGACAATGTTGATACTGTTACTTTTGGACAATTTTCTATTTCTCATGTTAAATCATTATCGCAATCGCGATTAATGATCTCCGATTAGTCGATTGGCTACGAAGAATTTGAAAAAATAAACGCATTACCTTCTATCACAGGTGAACTTTCTAACATTACTGCAGCTACCACAACAGAAGACATGATAACCAAATTCAATGATTTACTTGCTGATTTGAAAGCTAAGGGTTACATGACCGCCGATGTAACAGCATGATCATTCTATGACATTTAATATAAACGATACCACTATCAAAGGGATATGTAATTTTGAAGGTCTGGTACTTACCGCATACAAGTGTCCAGCTGGAGTTTGGACAATAGGTTACGGACATACAAAGGGTGTAAAACGAGGATAGAGAATAACAAAAGAACAAGCTGTAGAATATTTAAAATAGGATATTCAACCTATAATAAACTACTTAAATAAGCTTAATGTGTGTAAGACACAAGGATAGTTTGGAGCCCTTGTAAGCTTTATATTTAACTTAGGAGTTGGTAATTTTTAGAAATCGACATTATATAAATATATAAAGCAGAACAAATCTGATGATATGATTTGTGCCTAGTTTATGCGTTGGACAAAGAGTGGAGGTAGAGTACTGCCCGGATTAGTAAAACGGAGATAGTGGGAGTGTAACATGTGGAGAAGCTAATATGAATAACATACTTACTCAGATTGGATATATGTTCAATTCTATATGTGGACAGAGCCAATGGGCTAAAATATGGCTTGTGGCGAGTGCGTTGCTCACAGCATATGTTGTCCCTATAGTAGGATTATTAGTCGCTTGCTTTGCATTTACAACCGTAGATATGATTTATGGTATAAAAGTAGCAAAGAAGCTCGGACAGAAAATCACTAGTAAGAAAAATTGGCGTGGTACACTCTAGAAAATAAAGGACGAATTCACCATAATCCTATTAGCACATTTATTAGAATATGTAATATTAAACGACCAAATACCGTTTGTATTAACGGGAGGAGCTACTGTTATTATTTGTTTAACAGAGCTGTGGTCAATACTTGAAAACCTAAATACATTGGACCCAGATGGTCCGTGGAAATCGATAGGTATATTTTTAAGAAAAAAAGGTGGTGAATATACAGGGATTGAAATTAATGATAAAAACAATGAGTGCGATAATAACGTGGCTGTTAAGCCATAAAAGAATCGCCGTAGAGGCCTTTTTAAGCCTCTGTGTGGCCTTATCTATTTCGTATGGTACAATTATGCACAAATAGAATGAAAGGCTCACAGGAGAGCTTGAAATAGCTAATAATAACATTGAAGCCTATTAGGGGTTGTTAAACAATTCCTAGTAGGCTTGTAATGTTTTATAGCTAGACATGTCTAAACTAAAAGAATCCAATGATAAATTGATACAATAGATAGACAGTGTACGTAAAGAAAATAAAATTTCTTCAAAAGGTTTAAAAACGGCAGCAACCCAAACGTAGGTATTAGACGTTAGTACTAGTAAGGGGGTAGGGGGTTAGGTTACTGTATTAAAAGATACTATATATACAGATAGTATACAATATAATAACCTAACTAAAGTATATTACAGTATAGGTAATGATAGTATAGCTATAAGATTAGATGTACGTAATACACAATATTTGTATATATACAAAAAGAGAGAATATAAAAATAAGAAGAACTTCCTCAAAAGATTGTTCACATTTGACTTTAAGAAGGTTACTAAGTGTAAGTATAAGATTGTAAATACGAACGATTTGTTAAAAGGGGAAGATATAAGAATTATAGAATCTAAATAATATGAAATTATTTACATTGCGTAGTGTAGTAGATGATATTCTACTCATGATAAGAAATAACAATGTAAGTGAAAGTGAGGATTTCTCAAGAGCTTAGATAGCTTTATGGGTATTAGCATATAAGAACGCAATACTTAAGAAGAGACAAGATAAAGCTAAAGAGGATAAGAAGAATGATGATACGGACGATGATGATACTATAAAAACAATCGGTCCGTTAGAATTGATAGATGAGGAACCTCTTGATAACACATGTTTGTATAGAAAACGCACTAAAGAAAAGTTGCCGGAATTATCAGGATCTAGTGATTGTAGTATTATAAGTGTACAAGACCAAGAAGGTTGTCCTATACAAATGATGAATGAAAAGAAACGACACTTTCACTTCTTTAGAAAATACACATTTGGAGAATTAGCTTGGTGGTATGAGAATGAATACATATACCTACAAGGGCTAACGGATCTGAACATGTTGAGGTATATATGGGTCAGTGGGGTATTTACAGATTCAGACAAAGATGCTGATGAAGATGATATAAAGATACCAGGTTGGATGATCCCAGATATAAAGCAGATGATTATGAAGAACGAATTAGCGTTTATATTAGCAATGCCTAGCGATGATGACAATAATAGTACAGTCGCCAGTGTAAAGCCTAAAGGTCCTCAACAAGATGAAAAGTAAAAAATCATATACGATTAAGGATATGTACAGAGCATATCATAAGATCGATGATACGGTGTCATACGTTCGTTTTAAGCGCATTTTAGATAAGTTTAATTAGATTATACTAGATGCGCTTTTAATGCGCTCACAGCTTATTAAAATGCCTTGTGGCTTAGGTTACATATGTATATGTAAGTATAAGCCCAAGTAGATGAATAGTAAAAGTTTATCTGTAGATTATAAGGCATCTGCAGAATATGGGAAGAAGATATATCATTTAAATGAACATTCAGATGGATATAAATATAGACTATATTGGTCTAAGCAACCTAGGGTATTCCCAGATATATACAAGTATAATTTAAACTTGGTTAGAACTAATAAACGAGCGTTGGCACAATTAATATTCAACAATCACGATTATATAAATATAGATGATATACAAATATACAAAATGTGAACCTGTTATAGCGAAAATTATAGCAGATTCAGATATGTCCGAAAAGAATATGCGAATTACGGACATACGTGAATGGATATTTGAAGCTGTTGAAAAGATTGGAGCACCTATGTAGTATATTGATAATGAAACATAGCCTTTGGAAATACACGATAATCAAATCCCAATTCCAGACGACCTTAATTCTTTAACAGCCGTAGCATATTCAAATAATCAAAACGGTCCGTGGATACCGGTGAGAACAGAAACATCCACATTTAAAGAACCTAAGAAACAACAATTTGTACATCACGAACCACAGCAACCAATGAGATATAAGTTACCTACAACACAAGCATAGTTTTATGGTAATAATCTTACTAAGTACGCTGCTGACAAACTATAGAATGATGAAGATATTACATTCTTTATTAAACCTGGGTGGATTGTGGTAAATAGACCAAAAGGGTATATAAAACTCTCGTATAAAGCAATAGCTACAGATGAAAGAGGATATCCGTTAATACCGGATACAGCAGCATATCAAGAAGCTGTATATTGGTACGTTATGTGGAAATTGTCATTTGGTAAATATCTGAGAGGTGATCTTGGTGGTAGTGTACGTAATTCTGCTAATGTTTATTTTTATTTACAACAGCAGTGGAATTTCTATAGGAATCAAGCATATGCTGAGGCAATGATGCCTACAGAATCAGATATGATAACTATAAAGAATGAGTGGAATAAGTTAATACCCGAATGGGATAATGATGATACGTTCTTTAAGAATATTGGTAAGAGACAATTAAACTATAACGATTACTATTATGGATACTAATGAACAGAACATATAGATAAATACTTTTGTAAAAGGTATGAATACAGACTTGTCATATAGTAATATGCAAGAAGGTCAGTATTTATACGCAGAGAATTTAAGAAACTATTCTCTGAACGAGCAAAATAAGAATGTTGCGCAGAATTCATATGGTGAGATGCGTGTTATAGAAGGGTATAAAAATGTTCTCAAGACGCCTCTGTTGTACGACCATGATAATAAATCATACATTTTTGAAATAAATAAAATACTCGCAGCGGACACTATTAGGGATATCGGTATAGTAATAGCTAAGGATAAATATGATAACTGGGGCATTATACGTATAGAATCTACGGTGGATGAAGCTAAAAATGAAGATAAGGATAAAAAATGCAAACTTATATTTGTATCCGGAAACGGAGAAGGCGGAACCCAAGTTAAGAATTAGTTAAATGGCGAAAAAGTAAGTATTGTACTTACTTGGGAAACAGATGAGAATATAAAATTATATATAGCAGATGGTAAACATTTCATAACATCTATGAACGTTGCTTAGGCAAATGATGATTATAATCGTAAGAGATTCTTTTCACCTGAAATACTCGAATCATATAAACCAATAGAGATTAGAAATATTATATTCTGCGGCTTGTGCGAAGGAACTCTACAAGGAGGTGCTGTACAATATGCGTATAAATTATATAGTAAAAGAGGGTTTACAAGTAGATTGTCCGCGCCAACAAAATTAATACCTCTTGGTTTTAACAATACTGGAGATTCTACAGGAGACGACGTAAAAGGCGCTCTTAATGAAGAAAATGTGTACCAGGGCGTAAAGCTACAAATACCTGTACATGATTTTAATGATAATTATCCGATGACACATATTATCATATATCGTATACATCATGAAACAAACGGACAAGAGCCAAAGATATCTATAATAGCAGACCAGCGTTTAAATCCGAAGAAGAATAATGCCGGTGATTATGTGATAAATTTTACAGATTATGGCAATAAATCATTGCAGACAATATCTCTTGATGAATATAATAGCATGGGTGGTATTTATATAATACCAAAAGTTATAGAGTCTAAAAACGACAGGTTGTTTGCGGCAAATATTAAAGACGATCAGTCTATAATGAATGAGGTTGCAAAACTATTTGATGCAAAGACGTTCCGTGTTAATTTGGACAATGAAGTTGTTGTAGATGATAATGCTGGAAAAGAATATAATCAGTTTATAAAAGATTTGCCAGAAGGTGACGATGTTGGTGATTATATAAATGAATACAACGATATTATAAAGCACTATAGAGAAGGTGACAATGTGTGTAAATTTATGCCACATGTAGAAGGTGATCCAGAAGACGTATTTTACTATGGCGGTAGAGGTAGATATATAAAATGGAAGTTTATAATTACCAAACTACTTGGAGACACATTAAAAGCAAAGGAACCAAAAATAAAATCCACTGTATAGGGAACTATATATCACGTTGGTTAGGATGGAACGTATGTAGGACGTGATAATGCTTATTATTCATTATAGGACAATGCAAATCAATATACAAAATGTGAAGTTGTGAGAAAAAAGAATCCGAATACAGGAGACTGGTACAACGAATTAGCTGTAGTTGACAGTGAAAATATAGACATGTCTACCGTTATAAACAACAATACTTCTAAAATGGATAAGAATCCTACATATTCTAATCCGAAGATGTCGTATGCATTTAAATCGTTAAGGCGTGATGAATTATACAGATACGGTATAATATTATATAATGCGATAGGTGAAGGTACATCAGTGTTATGGATAGGAGACATTAGAACACCATCTATGACAGAAACCGGATTTGAACCATATACAGCATACGGTTAGAAGTTTAAAGATTGTTAGCTTGAAATAAATCCACTTGGTATATAGTTTGAAGTAGATATTGATGGTTTTAATAAGAAACTAGAACAACAGGATCGATTTAAACAGGATTTTGATAGATATAGGATCACATCGTACGAAATTGTAAGATGTCATAGAGGTGAAGATGATATTCAAACAGTATCACAAGGTGTATTAGCAAGACCTATTCAAAGAACAAAGCATGAGAATGATAAAGTAACATCTGTAGATAAGACGTATACGCCTACAGGTACATTGACAACACAACAATATTGGACAGGTCCAACTTGGATATCGAGAAATGGAGCGATGGATGGAAATGATACTGATATCGAAAGGTGTGAGGCTGATAATTTTGAAAATCATGATTTCTTTCAGTTTATAAGCCCTGAGAACTCGTACAATTCGGATTATATGAACTAGTTGTATAAATCATCATCGTTGTTTATATAGCCTGTTAAATATATATTTGGACAATCCGCCAAATAGACTTTTACTATTGAGTTGAGAAATAAAGATGGCGTTATAAAAGATAAAGATAAAGATATATACACATTTAATACACTGACAACTTTTGAAAAAGGCAAATATAAAACGGAGACAGATTTTATACCTCCTGACGGCATACAAAGATATGATTGGATATCTACTGCAATTGTTGGCCATTCATTATCAGTCGTACCATCATGTATCATTAAGGATCTAGATTAGGGCACAAAATTGATCGATGCGCCTGTTGATACATATTATGGCGCTGAAAAGAAAAAATCGTGGATAATGTGTCAATTGTATGACACAACCGGACATTATTTAAAAGGGAATCAACAGCTGATGATATGTCAATTTTCTGGAAGAAATGGTATTTCATATTATTCCGCATTTCCTGCATAGAGAAATTATTGGAATATAGAAAATTATTTTTCAAATGGAACGCGCGCTTCTTATAACGATATAAGACAGAACAATCTACAAACTGCATATATTACATTTGGGCATATACATGGATACGCTGATGATATAACTAGTTATAAGCATGATGGTGAAAATAATCCTTGGATTTTAAACAGTGAAGGTAATACAGAACAGTTTGGTTATAGTAAATTATATGAACAAACTAACAAACTATGTTGTAGAAACTTTGAAGACCACAGTGGTTATAATGATTACAAATTGTTTGGGAATATAGATGAGGTTGATGATGTAAATCTGGATAAAGGATATCGGTACAAAATAAGTAATGCTTGTATAGCTTAGAATATGCAATGGAATGAATTGTTTGATACGCAAACAAAAGACGGTAAAACAACAACCAGTACAAAATATCAAAACTATACTACTATATGTGGAGATACTAATTATTGTAATGTAATTTGTGGAGGAGCTTATAATAATCCGATATTTCCAACAGCCGAAGCAATCTTTGGAGGTAGCAACGATAATATCATAGATATGGAATATAAAGATGCTACTCTGATAGGATGTGGAGGTACAACAGGTCTTATTAAACTTAAAGAAGACAATAATAACATTCTTTATAGAAATTTATACACAGAAGAAATACTTGGGCTTAATTCTGAATCAATACCTGCAGTACGAACAGATGTAGAGTGTGAATGGGAAGATTATTTTAAGCAAATACCAAGATATGCTAATAAGTTGGCGGAAATTTATGGTACGTCCGTAGATAATTCAGAATTGTGGCATGGAAGAGATTATTTAGATCGCGGAAACACAAGTTCTTATGTTGATAGATTTAGGAATAGCATCGCAGGAACATACTTATGTAATATAAGAAAAGAGACAATACCTTATGGCGGATATACAAACGCTGATAGAAATCTAAACACATATGTATCTTTTGGAGATGTATAGTATGATACTAAAAACCCTTTATATGTGTTTGATGGAGATTGTTTTATAGATGTATTTGAATACACATCGTGTCATAAGTATTATGATAAAGGTATACCTTTCTCTATAACAACAAACTTAAATTACGCAATACCTGTAGAAACGAGTATAAACTTAGCATATACGTCTGGTAATACCTTTAGTAGAGGTAAAGATAAATCTATAACGCAAGTACAAACAAAACCTGGAAATGTTAATGATTTTTATATTCAAACCAGACCAGAATACGAATATAACACTTGTTATTCTGTACAACCTCAAATAAATAAAAAGGAAGCATCTGATTTATCAACAGATTCAAATACACTGTATAATATAGATTATAGATGTTATTATTCAGAGTTGAAGACAAACAATGAGAACTATGACAGTTGGCAGACATTTAAACCTGCTAATTACATAGATGTAGATGATAGATATGGTGAGATAACACACTTACGTACGTTTAATGATCAGTTAGTATTTTGGCAGGAAGCTGCTACTGGAGTATTTAGTGTAAACGAACGCAGTATTATATCAGATGAGTCTGGTAAAGCTCTTAGTCTTGGTAGTGGAGGTGTCCTGGAAAGATATGATTATTACGACCGTACTGCAGGAATGCATAAAGAGCAATACTGCGATACGTATTCAGATTCAACATTATATTGGTACGATCGTTGTAATAATGAATTAAAATCACTCAGAGCTACAAGTATTACACCGTTGAATAAAACATGTGGTACACAAAATATAATGCATGAGAAATCGGGCGTTGTATCACCAGTATTGTTCTATGATAAGAAATACAATGAGGTTGTATCTAAAGTGTTAAAAGATGGTGACAAGAAGAACAGTTCTCTCGCATACAGTGAATCTTTAAATGCATTTACTTCTGTATATGATGTAGATTTTGACAACAAGTTGATATTCAAAGATAAGATATACTTACTCAATGTAGACAACGGCGTTCTGGATGTAAACTTATGGAATACTAGAGGAGATGTTGATGTAATAGATCATACAGTGTTAAAATATGTTGTAAATAAATCACCAATGTAGGTAAAGGTGTTTGATAACTAGGAAATAGTTACGTTAGATAAAACAACGAAAAACCCTTATATTGATTACACATATTCTTGGGAGACTGATTTAAGCGATAAGACAGAAACAAATAATCTACAGATTACGGATAGAGAAGGTTGCTTTAGATACGCAATACCTAGACAAAACAACGCACCTTTTGGAAATAGGATGCGTGGAAAATATATGGTATGTGAAATGAAGGATAACAATCCTGATTATAATACAGCGCTCTCATATATAATGACTAAATTTAGAAAATCATGTTAAATTATAGATATATAAATAATCAAAAGCCCAGATTTAGTGGAGGTGTCGAAGATTATTTGTACGGAAATCCCAGACTTACTGGGAGTCTTGTGTTTGGAGGAAATGCACAAGCCATACAAAACGCACAGAATGTAGATATGGGTATTGTTGGTAAATCTTTGATTCCAAAATTAGATCCGACCAATCCCCCCAAACTTTAGCTGAAAGGAGGTCTTGTGAAAAAAGGTAATACTTCTGGAGGTTTTGGGGCTAAATCCAAAGCGATAGATGGTGCAGGTATGGTACAATCCGCTATAGCATTTGGAGGAGATGTATTAGGAGCATTTAATCAACCTATAAAAACATCGAGTGAGCTTTTAACAGATGCTGGTACATCATAGAACCAAATAGGTGGTGTATCTTATGAACAATAGAATTCTATAAATGAAGATGCTGCCAAATCAGAATTAAATGCGCAAGCAAATGCTGCGACTTAGAAAACTGTAGGTTCTGGTGCTGCTATGGGTGGTAGTATAGGTATGGCATTCGGACCTATCGGCGGTGCTGTTGGAGCTGTAGCAGGAGGTTTGCTCGGAGGTATATTTGGAGGTGCTGCGAAAAGAAGAGCTAGAGCTAGGTTGAGAAGAAGAATATTCAACGGACAACAATAGGCCCAAAGAACAAATATATTCAATAGAGCAGGCGCTCAAAGTAATGTATTACAACAAGAATATACACAAGATTACGGAGACACGCAAGATGATGTATTATATGCAAACAGCGGAAAAGACGTTCTCCCAATGTTTAATAGTGGAAAAAATATGAAAGGATCTACGAAAGTATGGACACCAGGAGGCTATCAGTCAGGAGAACATAATAGTTATGTTGGTAAAGGTGAATCTATTATAAACTTCAATGAAGGAAAAGGTACGCTTGTTACAAAAGGTTAGATAGGAGTAGATAACCAACCTTCATCAGTAAGAGAGGATGATGACAATGTAATACTCGGCAATGATATGGATTGGAGAACCGGTTCTACATTTGCAGAACAGGCTAGACCATACACAGCTAAATTACAATATATAAATCAACTGGAAAAGAAGGTTGGGAAATACGGAGACAGAAGTTCTTTAACTAAACAAACAGCTGAAGTATTCGATAGGCAAGCTAAGGCAGTAAAATAGCAAACTATCAATTAGTTAAAAGAGATATCCGGAAGACAGGCAGAACAACACAATATTGAGAATAATATGCAACAACTTGGATATTATAAAGAAGGTAAAGAAAGTAGTATAAACTGGAATAAATTGGCGAATGGTGTTTTTGAAAATATTACACCCGCATTGCAATTATGGAATGAATACGGTAGATACAGACAGGCTGAGAAAGAACCAATATATAGCAGTAATACTTATAAAGCAAATCCTTATAGTCAAAGAGCTTTGCAAGGGTTGGCGGGATTGAGATATGACTACCGTCCAGAATTAAGAGAATATAGTGACGCTTTAAGATAGTCTAAATACGCTATGGAATAGAGCGGCGGACTTACAGCAGGGCAGAAATATGCAGCACGTACATCTATGTATAATGACTATTTGAATAATGCTGCTAAATTATATAGTAGAGCAGAACAGCAAAATAATGCGTATAAGCAGCAATATTATGATGCTCTGATGAAAGCCGGTGATGCTGACAGGTCAGCTATGATGACTGCTATGCAATATGATGATGCTAATTATCGCAGGTCACAAGCTGCAAAACGTGCATATCTCGATACTATTATGAAAGGTATGTATGCAGAAAAGAATAGATGGGAGAAGAGATTGGTTGACGACAAGCGTTGGAAACAAACATACGGTATTTATAGAGATGACGCTGCAAATAAAGCTGCCGACCTTGCATTTAGATAGAAAATGTATGCTGATAAAAATAAACCAAAACCTGTGTTTATACCAATGCCTACAGATATAAAGAGTATGATGTATAGTATTAATAATCGTAAACCTCTCGCAGAATCTATTAATTTTGTAAATCCTTACGCGAATAGGTTTAGCATGTTTAATTTAACTAACAGATAATATGTTTTATGGATATGAAAATCCCGTGGAGATGCCGATTTCGGAGTTGTTCGATACGGGTCTTATGAACGCATACACACAAGCTGTAAAAGCTGAATATGAGAAAGGTGAAAAGAGATTGGATGACTTCATATCTAAATATGGAGATTTCAGATCACCTTTTGCAAAAGATATAAAGTTATGGGATGCTTTAACAATGGGTAGAATAAACAATGTTTATAATCAACTTGTTTCACAAGGTATTGATCCATTACGTACTAGAGAAGGTTAGATGGCATTGGCGAAAGCTATTAGAGAAACTCCTGTAGGATTACTTAACCAATTAAAACAATCTGCAGCAGCAGGCGAATAGTATTTAAAATCAAAAGGTGATTTGTAGTCAAAAGGTTTATACAGCAAAGAAATGGAAGATTACTTTATGAAGATACCGTTTGAACAGTGGAATACTGCAGAATATGGACTTTTTGATAGAACATCCCCGATACAATATAAAGATATACACGATATAACGGACGATTGGTTTAAACATTCGGAAAAGAAGTTTGATGAAAAACTAACCAAACAAAAAGGAGATGGTCATGATTATTATACTGTATCCGAAGATGATATAAACGGTATTATAGATAGTAATGTAAAAGACTTTTTAGATAGTGATTATGGGAAATATTATTATCAAAAAGCAAGAAATATTGTTTAGAGTATGAATCCGACTGCTCCAAAAGATAAGATTGATACTATGGCAATGCAGAAGTTTAGAGAAGACATTGTCAATAGAAATAGTGATTATCTTAGAAATGAGCGTAGAGTCAACGAATATGCTAAGTTAGATTATGAAGACAAACTTGAGCGTCGTAGAAAACAATGGGAGTGGGCCAATGATCTAAAAAATCAAAAATCACCTTCGACTGACACTCAAAATTATCATCAAAACGTATTATTGAATGGACTATATAACTTATCTGGAAAAACAGATTTTCTCGATTCAAATGTTAGTTACAGTAATAAAGTAAATGTTGCAAAAAATGCTGCTACAAATGTGAAAAAGACTGTTCAAGGATTTTGGAAAGATGTTCCTAGCGTAAGAGTAAATAAAATTGTAAATTATACAACACTAAAAGGTTCTGCGGAAACGCCGTCGTTTATAGGTGAAAAGTTTAGTCATGATAAGGGAAAGACATACGGTAATTTGATGATCAACAACAGGAAGGTCGAAGGTCTTACGTTATCACAAAATGAATTGAATATGTTAATGGATAGAACCAATTGGGCTGCAAATACCGCTAGTAGTAATATACGTCATTCGAAAACATTACATAGACAAATTTCTAAAATAGGTGGAAAGAAAATCACATATACAGAAAAGAAAAATGGAAAAGATGTCACAAAGAATAAGTCAAAGTACAGATGGATATTTGTTCCGTATAATACCGGAAATGTGGCAACAACTGTCGATAACAACGGAAAGGTGATTCAGGCAAATAGAGGAACATTACATGCTGTGAATGTTGACAATAATTCAAAGCAACTAAACTTTGGAGAAGTGTATTTACCATTTAATACTACAGATGCTGTTACTACAGACGGAAAAGCTAGGCAGAACGAAGTGATCACTGCACAAGGATATAGAACGAGAGTAGATCAGCAAGAGAATAAAGTACGTAAAGTAATAGGTATAAGAAATACCGACAAGGGTGCTAATACAGGATATTACGATTATTAATTATGGGAGATATTAGAAAATTAAGAGCTATCTCTGGTGATGTGAGGCGTCACGAAGAATACCAACAATGGTTGAGAGATAAGGAACGCGAGAAAAGACTTAAATAGCAACGCCTACGTGAGCTCGAAGAAGAGCGAAAGAAAGCGTTGTAGAAAAGAAAAGAAGCTGAGGAAGCTGATAAACTTATACAGAAACACAAATAGGCCGAACAGTATAAACCTGTAGATTCTCTAATTGTAAAACCAGAACAGCCTCAAACACAGGAAGATGTAAATGATATTATAAGGCCTATTGCACAACAGCAACCTAATACATACAAAGGTCCTTTTAAGGAAGATACTATATTTGGGCCAGACAATAAAATAAAACAATACGATTGGACAAAATCTGAGAAAAAGATGAAGTATACCCCAATCGTACAAAAGATGGTGGACAAATACGAACAAGAGGAAAGTGATAAACGTTTAAGACGTTAGACCACTCCTGCTCGTATTGCCAATATGATGGCAGACTAGGCTGATTTGGAAGACACTCTTGCAGCAATGGGTACTCAAGATGATGCCAACACTAAGGCTATGAAAGAGGAGCTTAAAAAGATCAAAAGTGATATTCAGAAGGAAGTTGATTGGTATCTTAAAACAGACCCACATAATAACAATAGTGATATTAGAACCGATAATAGTTCTTTTGTTTCTTATTTCGATGCTGGAGGTATAGGAGAAGGTTCTGTATAGATAAATCACGAATTGAAATAGCAACAGTAGGCTAAAAAGGTTGGTCTTATCAAAGATGGCCAGTCTCTGCTAGCAGATGCTTATCATACATTTATGATTTCTAAAAACGAAGCTCAACGACAAACATCACAAGGTAAAATTAATACTCTACAGCAACAGTTAAATATGGCAAACCCTAAGGGTTTGGATGAGTATCAAAATATTTGTGAACAATATATACAATTAAATCAATGGTTGAACGGTGTTAAAAGAAGATATACTAGCGGACAAGGAATTACACCAGAAGAAAAAAGACAATGGGATCCTGTATAGAAGAAGATTGACGAACTGAATAATAAGAAGAAACAGTACGAAAATACGTTTAACAATCTCATGACCTTTGAGAATGAAACAACTGTTGGAGATTGGGTATCAAACGCACAAAAATATTTAAATAAAGTCAATCTTGATTTTGGTACTGGTATTGGAGGTTCCTTAAAAGGATATGGTTAGAGTATAACAGGTTTTCAGAAAGCATTAGCTAGCAGAGATAAAAAAGCAGCAGATCTGTATAAAAATAAACTGAAAGGTATATTTAAAAAGTTTGCTGCCAAAGGAGAAGAAATGAAAAGACTTTGGCAAAAAGACTACGATATAGATACTGCTGATTTGAATCGCTGGACATCTGACTATAAAGTATCTGAGTATTTTAAACAGAAAGAACAAGAAGCCAATGATATGGCTTGGTATAATCCTAAGAAATTATGGATGGCACCATCATTATTAGGTTCTTCAATGTCATCGCCAGAAAAAATATTAATGTCTGTTGGAGCAGGTCTTACAGCACTCGCAGGGTTAATCCTTGCTCCAGGAACAGCAGGCGCATCTATAGCACTTACGGCAGGTGCTGTGTCTTTCTTAAGTGGTATGGCTGCTGGAGCTGATGAAAACTTTGCAAATGTTGCAGATGCTACGAATGAAATAGCAAAACGAGATCTTACGAAAAAAGATCAAATGAATAAGTTTTTAAGTGATGCTAAACAAGTACTTGGAAACAATATAACGGAAGATGACGCTTTGCAAGCATTCTATCTTGGAAAATATGTACCAAAGGATTTTAAAATACGTCAAACACTTTTGGATGCTACGGCCGGTTCTGCAAAACAATACTATCAAGGAATGGGTGTGAACACCTGGGATTCTTTAGTAGATGCTATTGTTACGTGTATGCCTATGGGAGGTATTGCAAAAAGTTCTAAAGTTGGATTTTTAATAGATAAAGCCGCTAGTAAAGCCGACAGAAAACTTTTAAAGATGCAACTTTCTAAATATATGAGAGATAATAATGTGTCTTTAAAAGAAGCCGTGAAAGTATTCGGAGAAGAAGGTGTTAGTCGTACAAGGGTTTCGAATGCTATAAACGACATTAGACAAGCCATTAATGTTCCCGCTAACTACTTAAGAACGTTGTCCAAAGATGTTGTAGAAAGATTGGGATTACCTGTATTACAACAAAAAGCTAATGCATTAGTTGATAAAGGTCTTGCTAAGATGGCAGAACGCTCTTTGAGTCATACTGCAAATGTCGTCGACATGGTCTCAGCTATACCGGAAAGAGTTTTGAAGTATAGAAAGAACTTGAGATTAGCTGGTAAATTAGCAAAGGATCTTGGTTGGCGTACAGCAGCTTCTATGTATTCAGAGGGTGCCGAAGAAGGTATTCAGCAGTTACAATAGTATCAACGTATTGAAGAAAGATCTAATGCATATTTCAATGTGCTGGAACAACTTCCACTTACTATCATAGATGGTGCCAAATTATGGAGTACGTTCTTATTTAAAGACCCTGAGAATTTAACAGCTCAAGAAAGAGATATCGTACAGCAAATGCATGGTGGTATATTAGGAGCTTTGTTACAAGGTAGTCCTAATATTGCAGTATAGGGTATTGGAGGTACATATAAGCAATATAAACTAGACCAAATTATAATGAATAATCTTTTAGCTGACAATATTGCTACAAATGATTATTTAGATAAGGCTAGGATTTTATCACAGGAGCTTGGAAAAGAAAATTATAAGAATATTGTAGACATGCTCAATCAATATGAAGAGTTAACTACAAATATGCGAGAACGTCATAAAGATGATCCAGGTTGGGCGTTGCCAGCACACCACGTAGAAAATCTTCATAAACTTTTAAACATTGTTGGAAATCTAAGACTGAATGAAAATGTTCAAAGAATAAAGAATTCTGTATTTAATTACGAGGATGATACCAAAGGTATTATAAAAAGGGCCGCCAAAAGCGTATTGAATAACACATTTAATAGGAAAGAGGCTAAACGCAAACAATAGTTAAAAGATGATTTTAATACATATGTAGGTATTCTTGCGACGAGATTGAATGAATCAAATGAGTCTAAGCAATTTTTAGAAGATAAAATGAGGAATCTTGCCTCAATAAGAGCCAATAACATAACATTTGATGATTATTTAAATAACAATCAAGCAGATCCCATAGTGGCCGAACTGTCAACAAAAATAGAAAAGGGTCAATTTGGATATTCTTTGGCAGGCCAATATAAAGACGATAAAGACTTACAAGACAAATTCAAGATATTACAAGAAAATTATCAGACATATAACGCTAATACTGAAGCATTGCATGAACTTATAGGATAGATGCAGACTATGCAACTTTTATAGGACATGGAAAAGATCAAATAGATTCCTGGAGGAACTACATTGTCATCCAGAGCTAAGTTTGAAGTAGAGCGTACCAAAAAAAGAACACATGAAATATATGGAGATAATGTAAAATTAGACACCGAAGAGGATGTCAGAAATTTTGCTGCTTCCAAAGGTTATAATATAGACAATGATTATGTTGATGCTTTACGTTAGGTGTCTGATGGTAGAATGCAATTGAACTTCAATAACGAAATGTTTAACAGGCTTATTACAAATACAAAAGATGCTGTGAAAGCTGTTAAATCATTCAAAGAAAATCGTAAGATGGATGAAGAATTGCGTCAAAGTGTCGAAGATGATTTTTATAACAATGAAGTAGACAGACAGAAATTCGAATCTTCTGAAGTAAATGATGATAATAACACATTTACAAAAGACGGTAAAACTTATGTTGTACGTGATGATTCTGACGGAGTTCGTAGAGTGTATGAATATGATTCTGAAAATGATAGACTTATACCTACAAATAAACGTTTTAACAAACGAGAGTGGTATGATCGTCGTAATGAATTTGATGAAGATTCTGCAGAACATGAAAAACTGAGGGCCAAATATGATGATTATAAAAGTTTGTTGGATAAAGATAAAGATAGTTTAACGGACTAGGAAAAAGAAAGACTTGCGACGTATGAAAAGATGCTCGACAAGTTTAATAGATTTGATGAACCTGAACAACAAAGAAATAAATATCTAGACGACACGTCAAAAACACCTGGTTTAAAAACAGACTATACCGATACTCTACAACATTTGGAACAATTTGCAAGAAGCAAGAATTATAATCAAGATCAATTTAATAATCTTGTAGAATAGTTTGCTAGAATATCGAATGACGGTTATAGAACTAGAGAACAGCAAATACGTAAATAGGTCGAAGAAGGAAAAGACGTCGAATATTCTTATACAGGAGATACTTATTTTATCGGAAGTGATCATGTGTCTGAAGAAGAATACGAATATGCTAAATGGTTGAAAAGTCAAACTCCGAAAGAATCTACCGAAGATGCTAGCGCGGACGAAGTAGTAGAAGAAGGGAGTCCTCAGACAGGTCCTACTATACAAGAAGGACCGTCTACAGAACCTCAAACAAATGAAGGAGAGGATTCTCAAAAGAAAGCTTATCAAAAACCGGAAACAGGATTTTCACATAACGGTAAAAAGATCACATTACAACAGTCTTAGGTAATAACAAAGTTGTCTGAATACGCAGCGTCTGATAAAAAATATCATTACGAATGGCGTACGAGTGAAAATTATTTTATAGAGGAGAACGGTAAAATAGTAATGTATAAGCGTCTACACAGTTTGTTAGATTCATATATTGCTGATGAACCTGAAAAAACAAAATCTATAAAAGAAAACGCCAAATTGTTGTAGTCTGCTAGAGATAAATGGAAAGATGCAATAGACAACAACGAATCTGCAGATAGAATCGAAGAACTGAAAAACGAATATGTATCTTTGATAAATAGGCTTCGTAACAAATATAACTATATCGTTGTAAAAAAGTACGGAAATAATCAAAGAGACGCGGAAAGATTTTATTTGAATTTAGATGGTTATTTTCAAAATGACGACATTCTTATTAGCGATGATACCATAAACGCATTATCTACATTATTGGCTAGAGATGGTGATAATTTGTTTGAGGTTGGTTCTAGTACTGTTTCCGGTACAATTGTAGATGAAATAGCTAGAAACGTGTTTGCACATAAAAAGATCGACAATGCTCCTAGATTTAAAATGAACGACAATACGTTCAGTAAATTAATATAGGATTTGGAGAAAGAACGTGATCGTTGGGAAGCGCTCGGTTACGCTATTGTAACAGACAGCATGTGTTTCCATGGTGAAATACAAGATAGCAATGGGAATACTGTACGTGTAGCAGGAGAAACTGACATGCTTGCTATTGCTCCAGATGGTTCTATTACAATTGTCGATTTTAAAACTGCTAAGAAATCATGGGAAACCAAACAACGTCCTACAGGACCACAGTCTACAGAAGAAACAATAGATGCTCTCGATTGGCAATATAGTAAACGATACGACTTTGGAAAACGCCAGCGTTCCACAGCAAGAGTATTCTATACAAATCAATTGAATGCTTATAGACAGATGCTTACTAATTGTACTGGACAAACTGTCGCAAATCTTCAATTGATGGGATTCTAGACAGATATAAGTTAGAGTTCGGACAGAATATTGTTACACAAGATAAATAGTATAAGTGCTCCGACTATAGTTGATATTCAAATAATAGATCCTGTATTAAACGAACATTCTTATGTAGAATAGCGTGCCGTCATAGAACAAAAAATAAAAGAGAATAAAGATTTCGCTAAATCTGCTTTTTCAAATTATCTTAGTAAGTTAGATGATATTGGTGAACTTGTAAAAGATGTAAAAGATCCTAAAATACAAGAACAATACAGATATGCTCGTGAACAAGCTGATAAAATAGGAGACATTGATCAAATCAACGATCTCAATAGGTTGAATCAGCTTATCAATTGGATAACTGATAGTTATACAACATTACAAAGATTTGAAGTTTCTATACAAGAAGCTTTAAAAGCGTAGTTAGAAGATGATTTGAAATAGGACCCAGTGGTACAACCTGGGAATAAATTTAACGCTCCGCATAGAATTTATGACGATGAAGAGCTGAAGCACTATAATCATACTATGCCGGATCCTAAATTCATAGACGAAAAACAAAAACAAGAGTTACAGAAATTTAAAGACTGGACTACGAAAAAAGATTTTGCTCAGAATGTACAATTTGAAATTGATTTTGAAGGTTCCGGTTTTATGTATGGAGTTTTAACAACTGGTCCGATATTGAAGTTCAAATCTATTACTTACAACGGAGAAAAGTTGTCACCAGCTGCTACATTAAATGTGTCTTTCTTATGGTCTATTGATCAAGGTCCACAATCGTTAAGAGAACGTCTGATACAGTATTATCAAGATAATTACGAAGATATCAAATCTGGTAAAAAGAAGATTATATTAAAGAATGTACAACGAACAAATGGAAAATTACAGTTTGATGCTCAGCTTGGTAACGCTATAGATAGATTGGATTTGTCGCAAGAACAAGTTTCGAACCTGTTAAATTATGATAGTGATGCTGTATTATTAATATCTGACAGTGCCGGAATCATTCGTAGATTAGACAGTTCTGATATGAAAGCTGGATCTGGAACCGCCGAGAGAGTTTCTAAGAAAGAAGAAAATAGAAATAAACCTGGAATATTATATATTCAGAAACAGCTTCACTATGCTGAAGACGAAGGTTCTTCAACAAAACCTCATACTGCATTAATTCCAATGACGCCTGCTAAAACACCACAAAGCGCTGTTGATCTTATAGTAGACATTCTTACGAAATCTGGAAAGTCGAAAGAAATGCTTGTTCAGGACAATAATGGTAATTTTATACCTGGTCCGATAAATAAATCAACACTATTACATTACCTTATTCGATTCGGAGGTGGTGCTGAGGCAATGTTAAATAATTTTCAATTCAATTATGCCGATAACGGAGCTGGTGGATTAGATTACAATAAGGTTACAATTAGCGAAAACAAGGGTCAAACAAAAACACTTTACGATCTTAAGAATGACCAAGATATTCAAAAACTAAAAGAATGGTTGTATAAGAATGCGTATCTTAATGTTCAAAATATAGCTTTGATTAGAGATAATGTTGGAACATCTAAGAAAGGTATATTTGCAGGAGTTAGAGAGTGGTTTGATAAACATCCTGATATAAAATATATCAGATACTCAGATGGATTTGTAATATATAGGGAAGACGTTGATTCTAATATGAGTGGCATAGAATGGATGATGAAAAACGGATGGCTACAATCACAATATTCTGGTATTACTGACGCCATTGTTTCTGCTGATGATTTTGATGTAATAGATCAGGATCAAAACGATCCGAAAAATATTTAGAAGCAACAAGATGATTTTGAGTAGGCTGTAGAAGAGTAGCTTGGGCAAATACCGGATGGTACAGATGAAGATAACAATCAAGGTACTACTACAGACGATTCTACACCGGTTTCTTTTGACGATTGTGATGATGCTTGGGGCAATATAATAGACCCTAGTGCAGGGTTGTTTATGAGAAATTCACAGAATTCCAAACACAAAATAACAGACAAACGTCAAATGGATAAAGCTATATAGGACATACGACGAATGTGTGGTGATACGGTTTTAATATAGGTTTTAAACAGTGTTCAAATGAGTGCGAGATTTGGTGACGCGATCGGTATGTGTACTCAAGCTGGCATTGTATTGTCTTATGGTGCTGAAAATGGAGTTCAATATCACGAAGCGTTCCATAGGATTGTAGAATTAGCGATGCCTAAAGATGAGCGTGACAAGTTATATAATCTATATAAAAACAAATATGCAGATGGTCAAAAACTAAGTCAAAGAGATATTGCTGAAGGTTTAGCAGATATGTATTTTGATTACAGCAAACACGTATGGCATCCAAAGAATAAAATATTTGCCAAATTGTTTTCACGTATATACAATTATATAAATGCGCTTCTAACAACAAAAAGCTTTAAATTTGCAGCGACGTTTACGCGTATAGATTATGGTAAATATGCAAAAAATCAAATCACAAAAGAGAATCTAAAACGATTTAAGGATGAATTCCACGGCGGACTGAAAATGACTTTGAAAGATCAGTCTGGTAAAGATCATACATTTAACAATGTATATACACAAACGCAATTAAGAGATGCTGTAGATGTGTTGCTCCCACTGATAATAAAATCTCAAGGTATAGACATTCTTGGTTCTAATGCTGATATTTTAAAAACAGACAAAGAATCGTTATTGAAAGAAGGTACTAAGTTTGCTCAAATATATAAACAGTTAACTTGTGGAGACGCTACTGAATTATAGTTAAATCAAGCTGTGGCAGAAGGAAAATTATCACCGTTGGCTAGAAACAATGCATTGGCGTTGAGAGAGATATTTGATCATTGGTCGCTTGTACAACCGTTGCTTGAAGATAAACTTAGAACAGTAGGTCTTCGTTCAAAACTCGAAGATGTTAATTAGGTAAGTGCGGACATAACTAGTCATACAGATGATGCATTTTATTCACATTCTATGAGTGATGACGTAGGTTCTGCTATGACATATTTGTTAAGTACAATACCTAATCAACGATACGTTACACAAGAGGATGTTGCTTCTGGTTTAGCGAAGAGTATGTATGCTACAGACCGTGACGGAAAAATCATAATGGAGAACGGAAAACCAAAACGTGCTACTATACCAGCAACACGTAATAGTTTTGGAATGACGTCATATTTACCATTTAAGGCTGTACATCAAAGAATGTTAACAGAATTACATGATGTAAAAGATGTTCGTGATCTGGTTGAAAAACTCAAAAAGCTTGGAGAAAATGATTATATGTTCAATATACTTGCTCAATATTTGGAGAGATTTAGATATCTGTCATATATAAGGTTTTCAGATAAGGAGAAGTTTGGAGAATACGTAGGATTCCCAGTTGTAGCATACAAGAATGTTGTAGTCGACCCGTCGTACTATATAGCTGACACGTCTGTTAGGAATGAAGAGACAATGTACCCTAAGTATATACGTCTTGTCAAAGATCTCAAAGATAAAAAGGGTAATATTATATGTAAAGCCGGTGATATATTATAGGGTGCTGTTATATTGTAGGATTATGATAAACAAACACTGACTACATTATTCTATCAGTCTATAAAATCTCAGAAGATGAATTTTAACTTCTTTAATATTAGAAATTCTAAAGGAGAAAACGGACGATATGAATATTCTTATGAACCCACAAATACAGATAGATCTGTGTCACAATTGCCAATTGGATGGTTTGACAATATTAGAATCGGTCTTACAGGTTTATACAATAAAGATGGATCTATAAATAGATCAAATAAAACTTTTGAAAATACCAGATTGTTCTTAATGTCTATTCGAGACCAGCTGATCAATAATCCGGGACAGATAAAGATCGCCGATAAAATATACAAAATGTCAGATGCTGCCGATTTTGATGCTGTCGTTTCCGCGACAGTTCGGGCATTAAATGATGTCGGAATAATGGTCAATAAACCAATGTGGTATAATATGTTGCATAGGTTAAATCCCGGAGAGACTGATTACACAATATCATTTAGGGAACTTATGACAACTAGTGAATACAGAAAGCTTAGTATCGCACCATTTATAGAGAAGAACGGAGTATTAGCCAAATTACAAAAAGCTGTAGATGATGGGGATTTAAATGTATTCACATAGGATTCTGCACAAAATGGTAAAAAAGGTTATTCTGGAGCATTCTTATACGCAAGAAACAGTTTTGTAACAAAACTTGCACAAGAAATGGGTGTATATAGATCTGCAACATCAGAAATAATGACTGTTGGCGCAGGTGATACTAAGTTATATATGTATGCATAGAATAATACAGCCTCTGATGTTACCGACGATTTAAATTTATCTTTGAATGAAGACGGTACTGTGAGAGAAGGCTCTATTCTTGGAGATCTACAAAATGTAGAATACGTTGTATATCACGATGATCGAGGCGGGTTACATGGATCTGTCATTGCAAAAGCTTTATTAGATCCAGAATTTAATATAAAGCATGACAGACTCTAGGTTATAACCGAAGGTGGATCTAAATAGAGATTTGGATCTAGAGATAGTGTCAAATTCTCAGAAATGGAAAAACGAACAGATTACCTGTCACGTATTCAAAAGATAACAGACGGCCTTATTGTATTGCCTACACTATCAGATAAATCAACATATATGACCATTTCTGGTTTTAATGGTAAATATAGACTTCCAGGATTTGATTACACACAAGATGTTACTGAAACAAGTTCACAAGTAGAATTAAATGCATTTGGTAAGCTACCATTCTTTAATAGGATAAACGGAGATTTAATATCCGACGCTAAAGATAAATACGACAATTATGCTCAGAACGAAGTAATTGACCAATTTATAGAATATTACGAAGCTGAACATCGCAATGTGTTAAAAACATTGGATGAACTCGGATATGGTGAAGATAAGAGCAAAGCTTTACCTAAAGAACAACTTGTTAAAAACTATCATACTGGAAATATGAATGGTGCCAGATACACATCTATTTCTGGAATATATGATGAAAAAGGAAACTTCAAATCGTTCAACTTTAAAACAGATGACGCTGACGGTGGAGTCATTGAGTCTAATAAATTAGCAGAAAAAGAATTTTTCAGTAAATCTATACAAGAAAAGCGGGCTATTGTAGCCAGAATGTTAAAACACAGACTTGACGAAGAGTTGAAAGCGCTCGTAGATGCAGGAATCATACAGGAGGTTATTAATGACAATTCGTCGCAAAAGAATGCTGTTTATAACAATTATAAAAACGTATTCTTATCAAACAACGTTATAACAAGATTGAAACAAGCTTATTTGTTAAATGATAATTTCAAGAAAGCTTTTAGACCTTTAAATGCTGAAAGTATGGCAGTAGTGGCATATGTTTTCGACATCATGTGTAAACATATGATGTGTATAGAAGAAACACGTAGATTCTATACAGGTATGCCACAATTCTTTAAAACTAGTTTCGGAGACGATGGTAATCTAACAGTATTTGGTAATGATGAAACAAAACGTTATGGCGGTGTTGGTTCTACTGGAGTAAACAACCGCGAAGATATACCAGGAATGGAAGATGATTACAAAGTAGCTGAAATAAACGATTGGGAAACGCCGTCTCCAGTTCTAGATTCTCTCAGTACATTATTTAAAAATGGAGAGTATCGCGAAGCTGTTGCAGATATAAAATTACAATAGTTCGATCACGATCCTACAGAAATTGAAAAATCCGCTGTATATGATGCTGTAAATCAGATGTCTGAAGATGATCTAGAAAATGTGTTAAAGGAAAACGGTGTATTAGATACGCTTAAAAAGAAAATTGAAAAAGAAGCAAAAGCTTTCTCTAAAGTAAATGTTGCTGATGGTACTGCGTTTATAAGTGATAAAATGTGTGAAAACTTATTAAAACAGCGCGGTGCATTTTCAAAATCTGTCGAAAACGCATTTAAGATTCTACGTGGTGATAATAATGACTATTTAAAAACTGCGCAAGCATACAAAGTCATTCACGAAGCCATGATCTCTACTCAAAAGTATTCTGCATTTGGGTATAGAATGGAAAACGGTACACCGGTACACTATTACAACAAATACGCGTTGTTCCCTGTATTTAAAGGCATTTCATACGGATTTATGCGAAATCTGTATGAGAAGATGAATGATTCTGAAAACGGAGTAGATGTTGTATTGTTTACATCGGCTGTAAAAGCCGGTTCACGTGGAGCCCAACGTTTTGATCCGGAGATGTCTAAAGAAGAAATTGCCAATTTCTCATTCAAAGGTCACATATATAAGCAGAAATATAAACACATGCGTAGACAGTTAAATACAGACCCGAGAACTGATGAAATAATGTCTGCTGGTACGTAGGCTCTTAAAGTTGTATTATCCACACTTAGAGACGGACAAACATATAATATTGAAGGTCCTGATGGTTAGATGCATGAAGCTACATCTTCTGAAGTAAGAGATCGTGTAATGGAGTTGCTCAATAAAGTAGCAGATTCCGGTTGGAATAAATTACAAGACGAATTCTTTACGAACGGACGCCTTGATTATTCTAAATTACGAGATTTCTTAGTACATGAGTTAGTTGGTAGAGATGCTGATCAAAATATACTTGATGCGTTACAATTAAATGAGAATAAAGATGGGTTCGTGGTAGATTTGAACAGTGTTTCAAATATGTCATGGGTCGAAAGTATTCTAACATCAAAGGTCAATAAAGATGTTATTGATTTACGTCTTAAAGGTAATGCTTTCTATCAGAGATCTGTATTCGGTATGGATAGTCCATATATAACTATGAACGAGGATGACGTGGCAGATGAAATTAATGGCGGTAAACCTTTATAGATGATCAACGAAGAAGGCAGTATGGATGCAGTTGTATCTATAGACTACTTTATGGATATTATACCTAAAGAATATCAATATAATTTTAAGCGTGCGAAGCAGTGGCTTATCGACAATGGTATTATATCTGGTGTAAAAACGGGAGAAATCACGTGGAGTAACGCTAAGGCAAATACAATGTCGTATCGTATTCCTACACAGGCAGCGTCGTCTATAAGCGCATTACGATTTGTAGATGTACTACCTATTGTTAGAGATACGATTGTATTACCTAAAGAGTTTACTGCTCAAACAGGTTCCGACTTCGATAAACATCAATGTCGAAGTAAAAGTATGTGAATTGCTGGGAAATCCCTATGGGACAATCAGCAGCCGAGCCCTACAAAAGGGAAGGTTCAACGACTAATAGTATATTATATAATAATTCCTCATTAATTGAAGAAAAATGAAAAAGATTTTAAAAAATAGATTAAATGAAAATGGTAGAAATCTTCTAATTGCTGCTGCATTGGGAGATGGATGTATAAGTAAACAAGGATAGATGTTAATAAATCATTCTTGGAAACAATATGAATATTGTAAATGGAAACGAGAGCTTTTAAAAAAGAATGGAATAAAAGTAGGTGTTCTACAACGTTTTGAAGGTTCGAATGGCTATCTAAAACACACTATACAATATAGATTTTGTGTTGGTATTGCGACATTTAATAAAGTTTTAAGACGTGTTATATACAATGAACACGGCAAACACTATTCTCGTAAATTATTAAACAGGTTGAGCCAACAAGGTCTCGCTTTATGGTTTATGGATGACGGTGCAATATTACGTAGAAAATATAAAGGTAAATATTGCGGATTCTATTTAAGAATATCTACATATTGTACGTCTCAAGAAGCTGACGACATTGTTAAATATTTTGTTGAAGAATGGAATATACATCCTACCAAAGTACATGAAAATAAAATAAAACATTATGATGCTTATACTATCAATTTTGGAGCAAAAGAAGGTAAAAAGTTGATAAATATAATCAAACCTTATATGTGTCCAAGTATGATGTATAAAGTATTATACGACATTGAAGAATTAAAATCTTATTATAATATACAAGATGTGAGGGAAGTTCTCACAGAAAGTACATTGGAGTCTGATAGACTACTAATGGAAGCGCATACTACATCGAAAGATGTAAAGATATAGTCTAATCTTCGTAGTAATACGAAGTATAAATGATTGATAAACTTTATATGTCAACACTTCACTATGATGTAAAATCTATAGATAGTGATTATATTGATAAAAAAGGACAAATTCGTAGAAAAAAGACTTACAGTGCAGACTCTTATAATTTGTCTGACAAAACAGATAATGATACTAACGAGTTGTTACGTATATATTTATCTTTATTAAAAGATACTGGAAAATACAACGACGGCAAAATTGAAGGTGGTAGATACGGTCATATATTGAGAAGATCTATTGATAGCGATACAAAACTTATTGAAGATGTTCTCGAAGAGATTGAAAAGAGCATAAAACAAAAACCATACGAACCATATTAGTTTGAAAGCATGTCATTCCAAGTTAATACGAGATCTGCTTTTGCTACTGGTAAAACCGGAATTGGACCATTTGCGTTAAATAATAATAATCAGATTTTGACACAAATTTATGGTGTTAAGTTTATTGACGATGGCGGAATATTGAGTTCTTTCGGATCATTAAGTTTGGACAGAACTTCTGATGTTGATGGAAAATCGATATTATCGTGGATATCCGGTATGATTAATGCTCACGTGGACGTTGCAAAAGATCCTTACATATTACGATTGAATATTAATAAAGATACGTATAATCTTGCATCTTTGTTGATACGTTTAGGATTTGGAAAACATACTTTGTATTTTTTGAATAATCCTATAATGAGAGAGCTCTCAGCGATTCGAAATGAGTAGGATGGACAAATAGTAGACGACCCTGGTAAAACTCCAACACAGCGCAAGGAAAAGGCCGAAAAAGACTATATAGACAAAGTGTTTGGTTCGAGCAGCTTGGCCTCATCTTATATAGATGCGGAACCGAATGAAAAAGAAAAGATTGTAAAAGATGCCATGAAGATAATAGTATAGATATTTGGTGATCCTTTTAATAAATAGAAAAAGAGTGAGTCCAACACTATACTACAAGATATTTGTCAACATTTGTATGGAGAAAATGGAGAAAAGAAAGTAAAAGATCTTTCTAAAAATAAAATATATGAATTGGAAGATGGAACTAAATTGTCAGCATTTGAAGTTTAGCAATATGTGTATGTAGCATCCAAAGAATTCGAACCTTATGCTCAAGGGTTATCTGATCTTGTCCAGTATACAAAAATCGATACAAAAAAGCAAGGTATAAATTATACAGAACAGCAAAAATATTTGGATGGATATGATAAATTATATAACAGCGGAATGTTTAATTCCAATATGAAGAAAATGTTGACAGATTCATATATAAACAACAAAACTAAATACGGAACCAGCTTCTTACCGTAGATATTGGGAGGACAAATGATTCATATGTCATATCAATTCCAAATGGAAACTGAAGATATCCTCGATAGAATAAATAATCATTCTGCTAAATCTAGAGAAGCGGTACAAAAATAGATGTTGTGTTATATTAAACAAAAAGCATTCAATAAAGCATTTAATGATTATGTGAATAAATATAATGAATCTAACGGAACTAAATACGACATTCAAACATATTGGGAGCATTTAATAAAAGGTGGCGATACGTTATCAAAGCGTATACAAAAAATGCAACGTTGGATACAGGCAGACACTAAGGGTGAACTAAAAGAATTTGGTTAGAATGGTGTTATAACTAATGCAGTATTAAAAAGCCTATATCCTGTTCCATATATAGCACAATATGGTCAAGAGCATTTTGACATAATTACGCTTGGTAGTAATAGTGAAGATGAATCTTCCATAAGCAATGATTATATTTATTCATGGGAACAGATGCTAAATTATGTAAACGATAAGCGCCCCGGTTTGTAGAAATATGTTAGGGATTTAGCAAACGATTTGGCAATATATGCATTTATGACATCTGCCGATAGTAAAGGATTTACTAAATTCTTCAAGTATGTTCCGTTACAATGGAGACAACAATTTGGATATTGCGATAATATTGCTGAAGCGAATAAAGAGTATCAAGAAGGAGGCCTCAGTGTAACAACGGATGCATTAAGTGAATATGGTATAGATTTTGATGATTTTATACAAAATTTCTTCTACGATAATAATATATTACCAGAAACTCAAATATTTAATAACGACGGTTCACAAAGAATGGTTACGTCATCATTCACATATACAAAATTGAATGAATAGAATAACCCTACACTTGTAACCGAACCAAAAAATATTATAGGTCTTGGTATGTATAAAAATAAATTTGTACAAAGAATTAGTAAAAACAAAGAAGGAAATTTTCCAGAGTATATAAAAATTCGCAGAAGAGGTACAGCAGTATATGATAATGATCAATTCTTATTATACAAGCTCATAGATACAGGAGTTGCTAAAAACGGTTTTGTAGAATTAGAGTACCCGATATACTAGATTATAAATCCGAAAGGTTTACAAATGAGAATAGGTTCTCAAACTTATTAGTTCTATTCTTGCGGAATGAACGACAACTATGAGCGTTCTCAATTCACCGTAAAAGATAAGAATGGGAATAGAATAAAACCTTCTATAGAACAAGTACAAGAGTCTTACAATAAACGTAAAGCTGCATTACAACAATATATATCGCAAAGCAATTATTCTATTTTAGATGCTGTAAAGAAAGCGGGTTTTGTTAGTAATCTCGATATTATAAATAATCAATTAACCACATTGCAAGAACAAGCGTATACTGGTATTGGAACCAAATCAGAGTATCTAAACGTTAATTTTGGAAAGGGCGATAATCCACATCTGTCGAATTTTGCAAAAAGGCCTATTTCTGATGTATTTAAAACTGTAGAAAATATTATGCAATCTGTAGATCAATTTGATTATTTGAGAAACTCTACAAAACACAAAGCAATGAGCGTTGAAAATGCTTTCCAAGCTATTAAAGTGTTATATACAGATCTAAGTAAGGAAGATAAAGCTATTAAATTTAATCATATTTTATCATTATAGAGTGCTAAACAGGCTAGAGCAGAAGGAAAAGCTTTACCTATAAACGAAGAAAAGCTTAGGCAATGGGATAGTATTAGTGGTAAGGTATTACAAGCTTTAATGAAAGCATCTTTTGAACAAAACAAGGATGCAGCACAAGCATTAGTTGACACAGGTGATAAAATAATAAAGCACCAGGATGCCAAAGGTGTAGAGATGGACAAACGATTTGCTCCAGCATTAACTCAAATACGTCGAGAGTTAATGGATGAAGGATATTCTCCTAATATTGTAAAACAGCAAGATGATTCATTGCAAGATGCTACCTAGGGTCCTTCAAAACAACAAGTTGTAATCAAACCTTCTACAAATCTTTCTAAAAAATACTATTACTATAATAGTAAATCTCTTGGTGGTGTGAGTGTAAGCGAGTTAAAAACGTTGATGAAACACATTAAATCTTTCGTTGTTACTTCGGATATGCCTGGAGAGGGTACAGATAGTACAACACAATATATACCATACTCAGAATATAAATATAGTTATTTTGCTTATTTTGCAGATAGAATATCTCGTGAAATAGAACTCGAATATGGACTGTAGCAAGATGAATTCTCGAAAAAGATTATATATTACGACAAATCTAAAAGATCAATGGTTATAAAAAGTAGAGGATTGTATAACGTACTCAAAGCTTTTGGAACAGAATCTTTGTATAATAATAGTAATGAATTTGCAAGAGCACTCGGGCGTGATTTTGATAGCGAATTGATTGTAGATCTATTGTCGCCATATACTAACCAAGAAATCGGTGAAAAAATAAACACCGCTCTTTATGGTGATAAACAC
>ULRB01009987.1_pt1 | contig 33131 bp, 36 predicted proteins | sample 1955051 | NCBI WGS metagenome assembly ULRB01 (sample SAMEA4835671, study PRJEB28245) | human gut metagenome | biome: gut microbiome; material: fecal sample | place: Denmark | collected 2008 | reverse complement strand
AACCGTGGAAACCGTGGAAACCGTGGAAACCGTGGAAACCGCAATCGGCGATTGTATGGCCCGCAATCGCAGATTGTATGACAAAATCATAAACGCCACAGGTTCAACGGGTTATACCGCTTGCGCCAATGAGTATCAACAATTATCAAATAAATCTATTGACAGTACCCTACTCTCTTGTAAAATGAGCGCATAACCCGCCGCGATAGCGGTATCAACCAAAATACAATACATATGAACGAACTGGAAAACTACGAAATTGCCGCAATTCCTGAATGGGCAATCGTCTATCTGGAATACGGAGATACGGACGGCCTAACCCTTGAGGACATTGCGCTTGCCAATGGGTTTAAAGCAGACTACTGTCTTGTCGCCCATTGCGGTGAAGAGCACTACTTCACCCGCTTCCCGGCGTTCGGGGCCCCTGCCACCGTTGAAGATTGGAAAGTCCGGCTCCGTGCCTAAACCCGCTCCCCTTTTTGAACTCTAACCAACAGAAAGAAAATAAATATGAATATGAACTACATTGTAATTGAGGACAACGCCGGAACGCTACACATGTTTGTGACGCATGGGAGCCGGACAGTCTTTGCATCACCCGTGCCCTCGGAATCCATTAGGCCTTGCATCGATAACATTGAGGTTGCGGCCGTTTGGAATGAGGATAAAGACTTGCTTGAAGATTATCTGGGCCATGATATCCGCAATGATAAAGATGCCCGTAAGGCCCGCAATCTCTATTTTGTGGATGTGGCCACTCGTCAGGGCAATAATATCGTAGCTACCCGGTATGAGCTTAATACTTCCGTAATGGGAGCCGCCGCCCGTTTGGCCTTCGGCGTTAATGACTAAATATCAATCACCGGGGGAGGCGGTACCTCCCCCGCAACCAAAATAAACATATGAACACCGATATTGCTAATATACCTACCCGCCTTGTCAATTACCTCCGTACAGGGGCCTATGGTGATACCACTCCAGAAGAGCGGGCACAAGCTGACGAGTTTTCCCGGCATTTTATGCTAGTTTCCCCTACCGCCCCGGATTCCCGGTTCGAAAACTTCCCTGCCTTTGGTGGCCCGGCACCTTGTACACCCTATTATGTAGAGAGCCGCTATAGATACACGGGCATCATTCCGGCCCCATTATCTACTTCACTTCATAATTGCACCGTCTATTTCTGGTGCGCTAAAAGCGAGCCGCCCGTTGGTGCACACAAACCGGACGGACGCAGGACAATAGGAACCTATCTTAACGCCCTGACATCAGTACTTGCCCGCAATGACGGGTGGACGGCGTTTGCGGTCATCCGCAATGGGCGTGTGCTCTTTGCCACCCATGATGATATTTACCTGCCAACCAGTATTGCCCGCCCTCACTTCAAACTATCTAACTAATAATCAACAATTTACGATTTTGTCATACAACATCGAAAAATTTTAAATAAAATAGTTGACAACATCAGAACACCCGATAAAATAGCCGCATAACCCGCCCGCTAAGGGTATCAGCCACCAATAGGGCGGCAAACAAAACAAACCAAATAGAAAGACAATAGATTATGAGAGAAGAAACTATGGCAATAATTGCAAGCGAACTCTGGGAAAAGGCGCATCAGCAAAACATACACCAGCATATCAACCGCATCGCGGGGCAAAGTTTCCGCACCACCAACACTTGCATTATCTACGTAATTACCGAAAACCCGGAATCCATTGAATCACTTATCAAAGATGTTGCGGATTCATGGGATGCGGAATTGAGCAAATATGAAGACGGCTTCGAACTGCTTTTTGACTAATCTCTAACCTACTAACAATCAATCATGAATACCATTGCCGAACTCAAACCGTATGAACGGGTGATGATTAAAAACCTAGCCGCTAATGTGAGACAAGTTGAACCTTATACCTTGCAACTCTCAAAAAACGCCGCAACGGAACTAGTCTATCTTACTAACCTAGCGGAAAAATGCGGTGCAACTCTTACCATTATCGCTAAAAAGCGGGGCCTGCTCAAAAACGTACCGCACCGGGAAATGACGATTGACGAGTACCGCCGAAATGAAGCCGATTGGAAAGTTTCACGGGTGCACATTTCTGACCCGCTTTGCTTGATGCTGGAAGATGCCGGAATGAATGCCGCTTAATATGGACGAGATAACCGCCGAAACATTTCGGATAGGCAGAATGAGGGGAACGCCGGAAAGGGTGATGACGCTGGGGCCGAAATCAGATACACCGCAAAAAAGAGAAAAAAGAATTGACAAGCGGAAATTTCCCGGTGAATGGGTTTTATCAGGCATATGCCCTACCAGCGGCCCTTTAACCTGCCTAATATTTACAAACGTGAAACGCACTGAAAATAAATAGGTTTCAACTTTTGTCATACAAACCGTAAAAATTTTAAATAAAATAGTTGACAACATCATCAAATCCGATAAACTAGCTTCATCAGCCACCAATAGGGCGGCAAACAAATCAAATAGAAAGAAAACAGAATATGAATACCCGAAACTATGTTGAAAAACTTATGTACCCGTATCTGGACGGAACCGCAACCAGCGGGAAAGCACCATTGCGCCGCACCAACTATGGAAGCCTTCGCTCAATGAAATTTGAGGGGCCGCTCTTGTACTCATACGCCACCATAATTGCGGCAGTAGATAGAGCAAATAAAATCCTTTATCTTTCTTCCCGCAAATACTCCCAGACAACTTCCCGTCAGCAAAAAGACATTGCCCTGATTGCGGAACAGGAACGCTTCCGGGTTGTACACGTAAGCAATATTACGGACTACGCACAAGCCATTATCAATCAATAATTTATCCATTTTGTCATACAACCTTGAAAAATAATTTGACAACATCCGCAAATCCGCTAAATAGCCACGTCAGCCGCCAATAAGGGGTGGTGAACAAAACAATCAACCAAACAGAAAGACAATAAATTATGAATAGATATTGCTACAACGCCGAAACCGAAGACCTTAATGAATGGCTGACCGCCGCACATAAATTGCGTAATGAGATTGACGAAGGAACGCGCGGCGCGGTGGACGTGCATGAAAAAAGCTGGTATGTCCAAAAGAAAGCGCACTGCCACTTGATAGGCACACCGTCAAACCCGGTTGCTGTTTATGCAATCACGGAAAATCTTGAGCTAGTATCTCTCATTAAGTCTCCGAAAAGTATCATACTCGGAAGCTGGCTAGTCTGTGATGCGGTTGCTCATGGTGCCGGGTGGCTGATGTGCCTTGATACGCCCTATTTATCGAAAATATATAAAAACGCAGGTTTTAAGCGTGTTGTAGATATGCGTTGGAATGATGAATATGCTCCCGTAGGGTGGAATTATGCGAAGCACGGCCGCCCTTATCTTAGCTATTACGTCCATACTAATTTCATGGACGCATCCGCAATGGAAACTTTTGACGGTTGCGGGCGTTATATGGCACCCAGTACGGATGACGCAGAAGCAAGGGTGTTACGCATAATTGATTGATATTTAAGGATATTAACAAAACCAATAGAAAGAATAAGAAAATGAAATATACCACACATAACGAAACGATTGCATACATGGCGAAAAGTGATGCTGCTATTAAAACAGTTCGGGAAGAAGTCTGGAACCAGTTCAACGGTGAACCGGGGGAAGGCCTCGGTAAAGATAACTGGCGGGAACTGGGTGCATCAATCCGTACCTTTTTGGATGATTTGAATGTTACACGAGTGAAACTTTTTAATTATTATTATGCCGCCAATATCTCCATTGACTTCATCAGGCGGCTGATTGCTAAGCTTCCCAGTTTTGCGGGTAAGGTCTACAACGCCCGGTTGGACAATGCCATAAAGGCTTGCTTCTCCGACTCTTTGGATGATGCCCGGAAAAAAGAAACCGTCCGCACAATTAAAGGCTACGTAGATTTTAGTAATTATGATTTGCATAGCCTCCGATTCCACGGAAGCCTAGGATTGGAGGAACATATTTCTTTCCCGTTGGATTTTAAGGTGTTAGTGAATCCGGAAACTGGGCGCATTGTTAGCGTTGATGACATGCAACCCGTGATTGACAAGCTAAACGCAACTGTGGAATATCTGGAATCTAAGGCGGAAAGTGCTCTTACATCTCTCCACAACATACAGAAAGAAAGCATCTTGCGAAAGATTGTGCAATCTACAATTAAAGTAAAGCGTGAACTGGTGAAGCAGGATGCCCTTATTGCGTCCATTACGTCACCGAAAACATATCACTACAAGCGCACGGACTACAACGCCGCCCTTCCTAAGTACAACCGCTAATTCATAACATATTAACTCTAAACAATTATTTAAGTATGACAAACATTTCCGCAACCAAGCTTGTCAAGAGCATTAAGGACAACACTCTTTCCCTCATTCAATTCCGTGGTGATTTGGACAACCTCCAACCTGTGAAATATCTGGACAATCCCGGCCCGGAGGATATTCAGAAAGCCTTCCTGTTCAATGGGATAAACTATGCTGATTATAATTGGACGTATGACGCAGAAGGGGCGCAAATGCGCCGGAGAAACGGTGTAACGCTGGCAACCTCCCATTTCATGCCCACATACGGAGTTCATATTACCAACGGAAAAACTTTAGCCGCTTCTCCCCATGCAAACCTGTTCAACTTCTTGAGCGTGAACGGGTATGACCAAATAGACAACCATTTAAAGCAGGTGGATAATGCTTGCGCTGGAGTCATGAGCACTTTTCTTCCTTTGCTCTCCCCTGATGAAGGGGCCGCATGTCACAATGCGGCGTGGTCTATTCTCCACGATATCAAGCGCACACAGTCCTATCTAATCAATCGCCGGATAGCTTTGACAGTTTCCCAGTATCTCCTGACCGCATTACGCCTTGATTTGAAGGCATTAGCAGGGTATCGCTTCACACCATACCTAGCTGACCATTTATTTAACCGTGCGTCCGGCGAAATTGGGGTCCTTTGCAATCTATATGACAAACATGACATTAATGTTCTGGTGGATATGGAGAGATTAGCCGTGCAAGTCTGGGTAAGGTGCGAAGACTATTCAACGGATGCGGAAGCTATTGAGCTTATTTCTTTCCCAGAATGTGCCTTCAATGCATGCGCCAATTCCCCTTGCGCTTCCTCGTCTAACCGGAAGCTGACGGAACCACGGCATACATTGAGGGAGCAGGAGAACCATATTAAAAGCGAGCTTGAAAAGGTGGAAGCGGCTTTGACTAGTGCTAAAAGTGAGCGATACCTACGCAGTCTCTTGACGGAGTGGTTAGATGCTCACAACCACTATCAGGCGGTGCATCAACGGCTTCACATCCTCATGTCTTCCCATTCTTCCTATCTTGTCAACTCGGAGACTAACCCAGTGCACCCAGTGCTTGATACTTCTTCCCTTAGATAGAACTAACAAATTAGGTCAGCCTAACAATCCAAAAGAAAAAGATAATTAACCTAAATTAACATCAACCAAAATACTAGAAACCTCATAGAACGCTATAAATCATGAAAGCCTTTTTCGTAAATACTGAATGCAAGAGCCGTGAAGAACTTTCTCGCCCTGAATGGATTAGATTGACCACCTATGTAAATAAAATTCAGCCTAACACCCTGCTCCTACATAAGGATGAAGAGTCTGTACGCATTGAGAAGCCGGAACTTTGGAATGGTGAAGGCTCGGTATTCATCAAACCGTATCAGAGACCTTATGCCGTTGAACTGCAACGCATTTCCCTTACTTCGTACATTACCCGTATTCACAAGATGAAGTGGAACGGGCAGGCTCTCACTATTTTGGAAGTGGCTTCCCTGTCCCTCAAGGATGCCGTGCAATGGGCACGAACATTCCTGGAGGTTATCACCCAGAACTGGCAGGATGTGGCATTCAGAATTGCCAATGAGATTCTAGCCGTTGATTTTATGGTGGACCAAAGTTTGACCTACATGAAATTTAGGGTACTAAATGCTGACGAACCGCAAGCCAAGAAACTAAATTCTATCAAGGCTCGCCGCATGGCTGAAAAGTTGTTCCTCCCCTGCATGGTGAAGTTTAGCACGGTGGTTGAGAAGAAGGAAAGTTCAGATGTCACTGAAATTAAGGTAGTTTTCCGTTAATTCTAGAACCCTCATAGAACGCTATGAACACGTTTAAGGAAGCCGTGCTTAATACCCGTGCCCAGTATTTGAAGCACATGGGCCTTGCGGATAGGTACCACACCGCATGGGACTTGCTCGAAAAATCTACGATTGCAACCACTGTTGTGGGATTCCTTCTCTCCACCGCCATGCTTGTTGCGGGTGTGGTTGGAAAGTTTGACCTGGGTTTCCATGTATGGTGCGCTCTCATCTTGGTTTGGTTCCTTCCCTCCTTCCTGATTGAGATTGCAACCAACATATGCAGGAAGCGCATGCGTAAACATATCAGCCAGGCCGCAGTACTGGCCCGCTGGATGAAGGACTTTGGAATTAACCCACCTATCCTCTAACTAGAATCTTCATATAACCCTACTAATCAATAAGATAATGAAATCAATCGCACTCGCTCAACAGATTTGGCTTCTCGCTGACTACGTGAAGAAGAACCCGACGGTTTACGAAGGACTTCCGAAAGGCCTTCTGTTTATGGTAGATGAGCCGACCCAGATAGTTATTCCCCGGAAGCCAGTGACTCCAAATGTCATTGAACTGGAAGGCTTCGGGCTTGGTCCGGCATGGTGGCAGAAAAAGCAGGTAACTCTGACAGCCACCTACCACAACGACCATGACCGGAGATGTGTTCAGATTATGCGGCTAAACACTCCCGTAATTAAGCGCGGACAAGAACACTACTATGCGACACTCTTCTACACGCCGTATCAAATGGGCTTCAATGCAGTACGCTACTCTACGAACCTCTTCTCCGCACTATTCAAGGCTCGCCCGGCCCTGACCCGTGAGGTTAAATACAGGCCCGCGGACATTGAACCCTACGGGGAAACGTTGGTAGATTTTAACGTGGACGCTTTAGCTATCAGCCTCGACCCGGCACACCCGCTGGATATAGAAAGTCTCATCCTTGGTGGTTCTCTTCAGGACAACACCCGCGCCTAACTAGAACCCTCATATAACGCTACTAATAAGTTCTATGCAAATTCTGTTATATCTTGGTATCATTTTTTCCTTCATCCTATCTCTGTGCGTCTTCATCACCCTGTGGGATGCCTACCGCCAGTACAAGGAAGAATGGAAACGCTTTGACGACGAAGAAACCATAAAACCAACCAGATACAATGACCATTAACATACTTCTTGACCAGTTAAGACATCCAGTAATCGGAGACCACGTTCTCTTTGATGGGATAACCCCCGGAGTGGTTCTTGCACAGGACCGGAACTACCTGATTAAGCTGTTGAAGGCCTCGAACCCGAAACCGATTCTGGCTAATCCTCTAGACCTTACGCCGATGTTTTATTATCCCGACCGCGAACTGCAAGTGGGGGATGTAGTTCGATACATTGGATATTGTTCGCTGGATTCGTGCCCATGTAGGGACTACGTTGTAATTTCATCCTTTATCGCAGACACTCTCCAGTACCGCTGTAAAAATATTGAATCGGGGAAGGAGCAGATATTCTGCAAGGATGTTTTAGCTCTGCTCTCCCAGGTTGAGAACCAGCTGGAGATTGAGGCCCCTTCGGGTGCATCTATCCCCCGGTTTTCCATCTGTAATGCAGTTTCCTGTGTCCCTAAAATGTTCGATGATTTTCATTGACATCCACGGAACCCACGGTATCATTTAAACCCATTAACCAACCTACACAAATGAACGAATCTACTAAAGAAATCAAGCTCGACGCAGTTGAAGAAGCAGTGGCCGCCCTGTTGAAGGAACCGGAATCCATTAAGCTCAAAGAGGAAATGGAACTGGCCTGGGAATCCATTCCCACCTTCGGTCTGGCACCCTATGCATCCGCGGAAGCCGTGGCTGAAAAGGCTACGGAGATTGGGGAACATGCGGCTTCTATTTTCCCAGGTATAGAACTTCCCACAACTCATGGTGTCAAGTTCATGCTGGAGAAGGCTATTGAACTGGTGTCCAACCTCCGGGATTCTATCATGTTCACGCAGGAGATTGAGAATGCGGGACAGGCATGCGCTATGTACACTGATACGAACACAATGGTTCGTGCCATTATCATGGTCATGGCAGTGCATATGCTCATTTCCTACACCACCCTGAACAAGCCTGACCTCGTGGGTGAGGGTGAAGGAAAGATTAACGCGTTCAGGTATTTCACCGTACTGTCCAACGTCGTAAGCATGAAGCTGTTGAAGCTTTCCAAATACTCCTTCATCAGTAAAGAAGTTCTGCAACAGCAAGTAGAAGATGCCAAGTCCAAAATCATCCTCGCCTAATACTCCGATATGCCCTATTTGCGGAAGCCCCTATCAGGTCACTGATGGTTCCAATCCGCAAATAGTATGCGCTACCTGCGGGTATGTCCTCCTGTTTTTCTATGAACTGGAAAGGATGCGCTCTTCCCTTAAACCTCTGCCCGACAACATACGTTGTCTGGTAAAGAACAATCGGAAAAGAATTAAGAAACAGCTTAAACTCAAACGGAGAAGACAACGAAAATATATGAAGCATTTAACCCATAGGATTCTCACACTGGTTCTGGCCCTCGTGGCGGGTCTGATTGCCGTGGTATGCCTCTCATCCTGCGGCTCTCCTGAACGTCCTGCAAAAGTGGATGGTGTTTATACTCAATGCCTTATCTTTGTCGGTGGCACCTGCATCAAGGGGTTCGATAAACTCAAGGTCTCCGACTTGGACCTGACGCATAGTTGCGGAGGAACTAACGTGTCCGTGATAGAACGGGATAAGCAGGGTCGTGCAATCAAATATCACAACTGGCAGGGATATAATGTCTCTGTTATGGTCACCTGGTAATTATGAAAGATGAAGCTTCGATTAGGGAATACCTCCGAAAGCATATTCCCATGTGGTATAAGGCGGCCAGTAAGAAAGGAATCCCCATGTATATGGACCACTATATCGGACTGGCGTTCTACAACACAGGCATCCGGGGTATTAAATCCATCGTGCGGGAGGAAGTCCAGAAGGCCGTGGAACGGATGGACATACCACGTCCCGGCATTATTTTAAGAAACCCTCAAAACTTGAATTAACATGAAACCTCAAGACTACAGTACACCGGAACTTGAAAAGCGGATTGAATTCCTGAACCAGAAGTATTATGGGGAAGGGTTATCTGTTGTTCCCGATTGTGAATACGATGCACTTATTGCTGAACTCCGAAGCCGTAACCCTGAGTCCCCGCTTCTCTGTTCCCTCGGTGACGACGCACAGCGGGGAGCGAAGACTGTAGTCCATACCCACCGCATCCTCTCCCTCGACAAGATTCATGAGGGGGAGGCTGGTAGCGGGGTGGCCCAGCTTAACAGCTGGATAAATGGACGCAAGGTGTACATTGAGCCTAAATACGATGGGCTAACTCTCGTTCTCTATTATGAGAATGGTTTGCTCATCCGCGGTGTCACCCGTGGCAACGGAACCCGTGGAGAAATTGTTCCCATGTCCCGGCTTAAATCCTTCCTTCCCGATACGGCCTTTGCGTTGGACTCCCCCTTCTCTGGTACCATTCGCGGTGAAGTGGTGGTAGCTGTGGAGAATGAAGCGAAAGCTCTGGCTATGGGCTACTCTAATCTCCGGGCCTGTGCTGTGGGACAGCTCAGGAACAATCGCCTCAATGCGGAAGACCTCCTTATCCGTTTCATGCCCTTCGACATGGAAGCCCCCGTATCTCGCGCTTATGCGGGTGTCTATATGGAACGCCAGTTCGGAGTAGTTCCCCCTCAACGCATATGGAATCCCCTGACTGATGGGGAAATTACCCAGGATTTTCTGGAGGCTCTTCAAAAGGGACTTCAGTATGATACGGAATATCCTACGGACGGCCTTGTCCTTAAACTGATTTCGTTGCAGGATATTGAAGAGGCCGGAGAACCTACGGCACACCACCCGAAGGATGCTATTGCGTTCAAGTTCCACCCGCGAGGGGTAGATACCACCATCCGAAAGATTGTCTGGCAGGTAGGAAGAACCGGAGTATTGACCCCAGTGGCAGAGTTTGACCCAGTTATCATTGGAGGTACCGAAGTCCGGCGTGCCACGCTTTCCAACTACTCCAACGCCCAGCTCTATCATGTCGGGGACGTGGTTGAAGTGGTGAAAGCAGGAGAAATCATTCCCTTTATCCGAAAGGTGGTTCAGCCTGCAAATACTGGTACGAAGTCCCCTGCATCCTGCCCGGAATGTCAGCACTCCCTTATCGTGCAGAAGGGTTTGGAAGCGGACAACCTTGCATGCCCTAACCCCAACTGCTGGGGACGCATGGCGGCTAGTCTCGTTTACGCCTGTGGGAAGAACGCTCTGGACATTGACGGCATGGGGCCTGCGGTAGCCCGCAACCTCGTTGCCCGGTTCCGTGAATACGTTGACGACAGCCTTGACCTGTGTGCAGAGATACCTTCGGATGCCCAGTACCCGTGGCTCCCTCTGATGCTTGGAGATTATGATGACATGATTACACAGATACCGGGGACTAAAAGGTTGAAGGAATGTCTTGACAAGCGGAGAAAGGACGCTAAACTGGAGCAATGGATTGCGGCAATGGGTATTCCCCACATAGGCAAAACCAGAGCCGTAAACCTGTCCTGGAGATATTCTTCCCTGTCAGCTTTCTTTACCCTCTTCCCTGACGATTTGAAGAAGGGGAACATTGAAGGTTTCGGAAGCGCAATGACGGAGGAAATCCTGAACTGGATTGAACAGCACCCTGCATGGAATGATATGTACTACGCAGTTCTGCGTGAAGATATTGTTGATGTTAAGGGCAACCTTCCAGAGAACCAGACCCTGAAAGGCATTAACTTCGTTATCACGGGAACGCTGAACCAGCCCCGCTCTGTGTATGCCATGCTGGTAAAACGGATGGGTGGCAGTGTTAAGGAGAATATATCCAGAAAGACCAGCTATCTAGTTGTCGGAGACTCCCCCGGAGAACACAAGCAAAAGGTTGCGGCACTCCATAAAGTCCCGGTGATTAGTGAGAAAGAATTCCTAAACATGCTCAAACAAAATGAAAAAGATTCCTGACGAATACATCCGCAAACCCTTCACATGTACTCTGATAAGGAGGGAAAAACACGTAGCCCTTTATTCACAAACCCACCCCGAAGGGAAGACCCGGAGGTATGAAGTGGTCGTTGTCCGAACCAGAACAAAAGACAATGACTTCACTGGTACTAAAGCTGGGGATGAATACTTGCCAAGCCCTGAAGAATGGGGAACTTACGGTTGGACTTACACCAGCATTGAAGATGCTGAGGAAAGAGTTAAAGAACTCTTATCCAGAACAGCATTGAGAAGAATGGAAAATGAATTAAAGAACTCTTAAACACAGACAACAATGGACATCGAATGGATTGACCAGCAGGTAAGACTCCCCCTTAGTAAGGAAACTGTTTCTGAGGCCATATCTATGGCAGAAGAAGCCGGACGCACCTGCTACAAAAGCGAACCTAAAGGAGACCCGGTAGCTTTCCTGTCTAAAATTCTCCATAGGGGACATGAAAGCGTACTGGAACACATCAATATCTCTGCCGTTCTAACTACGGACAGGAGTGTAACTCACCAGCTGGTACGTCACCGCCACTGCGCCTTCTCTATGGAGTCTCAGAGGTACGTGAACTACAACAAGAAGGGAATTATTCAACTGGTTAAGCCTCAGTTCTTTGGAGACCGTTCCTTGTCTTTTTCACCTATCCTGTTGTTCAAGGGTAGGTGTCAGACAATGGTGGACTCTTATGAGAACCTTATTAAAGAAGGACTGCCGCCCGAAGAAGCCCGCGGTCTTCTCCCTAACTGCACAGCCACAACCATTGCCATGACTGCTAACCTCCGGGAGTGGAGGCATATCTTCCGTATGCGTCTTGATGGTGCGGCTCAGCCTCAGATACGGAGTCTCTTCACTACATTGAAGATAGCCATGAGCTACAAATACGGCTTAAGCTGGGCATTCGAGGATATCCTCCACTGCACAAATCGCATCCACAACTCAGCTATATATCTGGACTAATGCCTCGCCTATACTACGGCCCCGGCCGCTATCAGCTGTTCAATAATACCCCGGATTCCTATCGGCGAATTAAAGAGACATACCACGCCTGGGGTGTGCGCCTGGGGAGAGACCAGCATGAAGCCCGCAGGCGTATTATAACAGACTTATACCCTAAACATGACAAGTGGGTAGATACGGACCTATCCAGTGCCAAACCCTTAACCAGCAGTCAATTAAACTATGGCGCAATTCTCGCCAGTGATAGACCGAAGGCATCCAAAGGTCCTCGCTACGGTGAGGACTCAGAGTGTGCTATAATGTGGAAGGCAGACAGCAACGCCTTTTCGGTCGGTTATTATCTTAACGGTGTTCAGCACCATATTTCCATGGTAGTGACACTGGTGGGGGATGCTATTAAAGCTAAAGAAATCGTAGGAAAAACAAATGGAATGGTGCGGTATCTGCTACGAAGATACGCTAGAAAATATACTCTAGTCGCAGTCCCTGCGGATTTCATTCTAAACATCCAACACTTTGTTCAAAAATATCAACAACGTTTAATCTATAAAGCTCTTATAAATCAATGCAAGAACACGAAGTAATCAATGCGGTAGTGGCAAGCCGGGTAAAGACCCAGGCTTTTGCAGATATTCCTGAAGAGGATTCCATTACCCATGATGCAGTTAATCATCCCTCCCATTATACATCACACCCCAGCGGAATTGAAGCTATCCAGATTACAGGCAAGCTTCCCTTTGCCCTTGGCAACGCCGTAAAATATTTGATGCGTTCACGGTACAAGAAGAACCGCATTGAAGACCTCAAGAAGGCTAAGTGGTACCTCGAATACCATGCCAAAAACTGGGCGAAAGTATTTGAGACCTATGAGCTTCACCTAATCTTGAAACAGTTTCAGCGCACAGTGATGGCTAAAAGCTATAAAGAATGTGAAGAGGACAGGATTCTTGTACGACTCTTCAACATCTGGACGCATGACAGGCTAGCGGATGTTAATCCAGCTTCCGAATTGCAAGCCTGCATTGGAGCGATTACACAACTTGTCGCCCACCTTGAATCTAAATAAGCACATGGCCCCCGTAGGAATTAACCTACGGGGGCCGATGCTAAGAACCCAAACACAACTTACAGTCCAAACAGAATGTCTATCGTTGCAAGGGTTTTATACCATGTTACCATTCAATCTGTCAATCTTTATTTGACGATATAGTTTTTATCCTTATGATTTTTTTTGAGCTGTTCTAAATGAGCTTCTGCTGATTCCCAGCCGCGCTTGAGGCTCTGGACTACACGTTCGTATTCTCGAATAGCTGACATGTTGGCATCATCTGCACAGAAGAATACTTCCAGATTCAAAGTGCCGCATTCCTGAGTCCTGAAATGGTGGTTGGTGTATGTCACTTCAACAGTTTTGCGTTCAATATCGTAGGAGATATAGTCCACTTCAACACCAAGGACGACAGGGACCCCGCCCTGTGAAGATTTGATATATGCGGTGCTTCCCTTATGCAGGGTTATGTTTTTAAGTTCTTCAGGTTCAAAGGTGGTTTTCATTTTGGATTCGTTGTGGTTAATGTCTGTGCATGAGTAAGGTTCTAACTCAAAGGGTTCGTAGAAATCGTAGCCTGTCTCATCAATGTATCTGACTCTGATAGGCAATGTTCCGGTTCCATCATCTTCCTTGATAATACCTATAGCAGATTTGTGTTCGCCACAAGTAACCCGGACCATTGTTCCTACTTTGCATTCTTCTCTCTTCATTGTGTTAGTTTCTTTCTAGTTCGTTGCTCTTTCATAGCAACGCCAGTATGACTGTTGTTTTATTATTGTCAAGAATTTTTCTTCCAACAGTCAGAGTCTATATCAAAGTGGGCCTTCACCGTCAGGTCACAACCACACAAGGTGCAGTATAAGGGAGGCCGCCCGCCAGAGAGGTCCACAAGATTTTGTGTTTTCTCTTTTAAGAATTTTCTTCCAGCCCCTTCGGCACCGCAGGTAGGACACCCTTCCTTATCCAAACCTGGGGGAGGTACGTCCGTAGCACGAGGGCAGTTCCTGCAAATATCGTAGCGTCGTCGAGCCTCTTCACTGCTTACAAACCTGTGCCCCTGTCTATACCACAATACCATCGTGGCAAAGAAGGACAGGACTTTGCGTGCAGACATGGGTTCATATTCCCGCCACTCGATACCCTTATCTCCGCACGTCTGACAATACTCCGGGGGGAGATAGGAGCATAGTTCAGATTCGAAAGCTTCATTTCGGAAAGGTTCCCCGTTGTTGATGAAGAGGCGGGTAACATTTTTCCTGAGTTGTTCCAGTGTAGGGCCTTCAACCTTAACACCTTTCAGTCGAACGCTCATAGATTCCGGGACAATAAATTTCCAGCCACCGGGAGGGGTGGCTCTGACATGATTGGGTACTATACGAAAAGAGGGCATGGGAGGATTGTACCCCCCATGCCCTCTGTAAGTCAAGGATTTAATGTAGCCTACTGTCGAAGAGAACCATCAATTTCCTTCTGGCTCAAGGCTCTGTCATTGACATCCACGGAACCGCTTCCAGCCTGCTGGAGGATGAGGTCAATCTGTTTCTGAATCAGTTCATGACCACGTTCCGTCGTGCTTGCCTTCTTATCTTCCAGTTGGAGACGAGCAATGGCTTCCTTGGCAGACTCCTTGCTAATCAGTTCAGGGAGGATGCCACTCATGGCCGCCTTGAACCTGTTGGCACTCATGCCGGAACGTTCAATAGCGGAGGCAAGGACAGCATCCCTCATATTCTCTGGCAAGGTTCGGCTCAGTCCATAGACGAAGCGCACCCCGTTCACCACGTTGGTATAGCTCTTAATGATAGCCTCGGATTCCTCGGCAACCACGGCATCCACGTCAGCCCCGGACTCCATTCGCTTATAGTAGTTCGGCTTGAGAATCGTCATACGCTTGGCTCGGTTGAGCGAAGCTTGGGAATTCTTCAACCCTTGAGCGAAGGTTTCCGTCAGGTCCTTCGGCCTACGCATCCCCGTACCAATCGTCTGCGCGGCGAATGCTCCCCAGCTAAGGTCGGGGGTATCTCCACCCAGAGAACGGATAGACTTGACACCCCAACTATAGAACGGAACTTGGCTATTCACTGTAGATGCCAGACGTTCAGCCCATTCCCAGGTATGGCCGCCACCCATGGACGGTTCGAAGCCCGCCGTGAGGGTTAGAGCATTGACGACCGCAGGTATGAAGTCCACGTTCTCATTGCCCGTAGTCGCATACTGATAATGGAATCCTTCAGCATCTAACACTTCAAACAGGGTAGCGAGCCCCGTGGACGGAGATAACACAGTGCCTTCCAACAGGTTGTGAAGTTCACCCATAGGATTGCTGGACCACTTGTCTTCGTCATACTTGACTGCTAGTCTGTAGAGTGTACCAAAGCTCTTGACCACGTTCTTGTAGGGGTTCACATAGTCAAGATTAAAGTAGGTAAACTCGTTCCTTTCCTTGTCCACTACGGCGAGCAAGTCACCATACTTGTCATATTCCGGGAAGAGTCCAGCCTCTGCCATCTTACGGAGTGCCCCCTCATTCGTAATGAATTGCATCTTGTCCTCATCATCACCATAAAGAGTATGCAACGCTGTGATGAGAGCCCAGCGGGAAAGCATGGGCAAGGCAGTCAGAGCCGCCGCGGAACCCATGAATCGGCCAAGCCCGCGGGTTACGAGGTAGGCACCGTCCTTACTCATGCCGTTCTTCATAGCCCATACACCGTCGCTAATTTCTTCCATGCCGTAGCCCACGTTATACATAGCGGACTGGAAGGTATGGTACTGGAACATGAAGTAAGGGGCTACAATCGACCCCATGTGCCTCACCCATTTCGGCGTGCGCGTCCCTGTCGGAAGCAGGTTCTTTACCTTGGAAGCCGCATGCCTATCGACATACGCATTCCATGCCACTTCACCATTACCTGCCGCGCGGACAAGGGCCTTCTGCCTTGCATTGAGTTCTTCCCCAGCGGCCGCTCTCATGGTCGCCCGTTCCAGCTGGACCTCCAACTGCTTGCGGCTGAGTGCCTGCTGATTACCGAACAACGCAATCTTAGCCGCGGCATCTGGCATCCCGTAAGCAAAGGCGGCCAATTTCACGGGGTATGCAACACCATGTCCTGCCTTCTTGGCCGCATCTTTGATGGTGGTCTTGGACCTCTTATCCTCTAACGCTTCGGCAAAGGCATAGAAGGAATCCTCGGAATCCGTGGATTCCAGTTCTCCCTGCATTGTCGCGAACTCTTCGGACTTCCAAATATTCCGAAGGAATTCACCCTGCCCCGCGTCGAGAAGACCAATCTCCTGCCAGTAGCGAATCTTCTCATTGTATTTAGACTCAGCCTGTAGGAGCTTCTGAGCAGAAGACTCCGCACCAATGCCGCCTTCCTGTGCCTTGAGGTAGAGCCTGTGCATCTGGCCCCACTCTTTCACGAGGGAACCAATGTCCTTAAGCCCCTTCACAGGGAACGCACCAGCATGAAGCATCTGAGCCGCAGTACCATAGGCGTTACGGAAGGTGGAACCTGGGCTGGCAATAAGAGTGGCCATGTTGATGTAGCCGCCCGTCTTTGAGAGGAAGCCAGGTCTTCCTGTGTGGCTCTTCCAGTACTTGCGGACATCCTCATACGTGCTGGTCTTGGAGTCCATGATTTCGTCGGAGGGCATGTAGATTTTGTAAATGGCGCGAGCCACATCCGGCGTAGTGTAGAGTCCGTTCAGGGAATTACGCTTATTCTTCAACATGACTTCCACCATGTCGGGGGTACGGTCCGCACTGTCCTCCGCGACTACAACCCCCTGGTCTTTAAGCACTGTTGCATATTCATCAGACAGCACCTGATTCACTGCCAGTTTAGACTGGAGGGAAACAGTGTTCTGCAATACGCCAATGGCTTCACCAATGGTAGTATCGTGGAGTTCGTGCATGGCCTTGCGCTTCCATTCCGGTTCACGTTTCCGCATAGACGTTACGTCTTCACGGGTGCGTTTCTTGGACAGTACTTCGTCAATGGCTTCCTTGGCATGAGCCATGGCCAGTTCCGCGAGCTGGGGGTATTCCAACGTCTTAATGTCCTGAGCGTTAATGACATTGCCCAGACCATTGAGGTTCATCTGAATCTCTGCCTGCTTACGGAGAAGGTCCACCACGTCGTTCAGCTTCTCTTCAATATCCAGGTGCGGGGTATTCCAGATTTGGTTGATGGCATTGACCGGAACCATGGGGTGGATTTCATTTATCCTGTGGGCTAAAGCGTCTCCTGAATTGAAGGAACCCAGCTTGTCCAGAAGCGTATCACCTGGCCTATCCTGTAGGAGGGATTCAATGTATTTATCCTGGGCTTCCGTGCGAAGCCTGCGCTTCACTTTGTCCAGACGTTTGGCCGTGTACCTGTCGCTCTGCACAATCATGGACATGGCCTTATCGTAGATGCTGGACATATTCATTCCGTTCTTGAGGTCAGAAGCCAACTGAATTTCCCCATAGTTGTCATGGATGAAGTCAAGAATATTGCGACTTCTGAAGTTCTTGGCAACACCATTGAACAGGAGTGCGTTGTTCTCGTTAGCCGTGTCCCCTGCGGACACTACCTCAAGGTTCAGTTCATCATGCAGGGTTGCAAGTGCCTGCATATTGTCCAGCACGGTGCTTACGGTTTCGGCCATCTCCCTCTGATGGGTTTCGGCATGAGCCGTCGCGGCTTCATTCAACAGAACGGTAAGCCCCTTAAAGGCTTGTGCGGTTTCACCGTTAGGATTGGCGATGATTTCCCGCATCGTCTTCGTGTAGTCCCCAGCGTGCTTACCCACAGCCAGATAAGTGCGATGCAGGTAGTCCATGCGCTTGGCATTGTCTTCCATCTTGCTGTCACCCGTGATGCGGGCGATAGCCATTTGCGTTACTGCGATTTCCTTGCGGGCATCGACAACTGCATTGTAGATGAGGTTTCCGATTACGCCTTGCTCCTTCAGGTATTTTTCACCAGCTTCACGACGAGCCATGAATTCGGCCTGCTTCTTCCTTCGGGCTTCCAGCAGGGCGGCATCACGCTTCTTCCAAACGATGCCGGATTCAACGACCGTACCGTCTGCCTTAATACCCGTATGGCGTGTGGCTTGCGCGTATTCCGCGTTGGCTTCTTTAATCCATTCACGAGCTTGAGCCTTAGCCTCCTTAATGTCGCGAAGCATGTTGGCCGTTTCAACATTCTTGGACAGCTCGTCACGCAGATAGTCGGAGCGCATATTATCCCAGCCCTCCTGCAATTCATCCAGAGTAAACGGAGATTCCACTCCATTCACCTGGTCCAGAATGTAGCTCTTGGTGTCCCGTGCCAGTGCATAGTAGCGGGAGGCGAGAGCCGCATTCCCCAGGTCACGAACCCGTGAACCCAGGGAATCCATGGATTCCGTGAGCCTTTGGTTCATGGCGGGAGCCATAGTTTCGGCATTGACCGTAGATGCATATCCTTCCCGGCCAACTTCGTTAAGGAGACGAATCATTTCATTGATGGATGCACGTCCTTCGCTGGTGTTGGCCATGAGGTTGGCGGCACGAATCAGTTCAGCGTTCTGATTAACCACCTTCTGTACGTGTTGCTTCGCCGCATTGATACGGTAGTCACGGGTTTCCTTGAGCTGAGCAATCTCCGCATTCGTTTCACGGTTAATACGTTCCACGGTTTCCGGGTCAATGTCATTGTCCAGGTTGCCTGCTGTGTCAATGATGGCAGAGGCAAGTTTCTGCCGGGCATCAGTGGTGAGGTTGTTCTTCTGGACATACTTATCCGCAAGCTCCTTCACCTTACCCAGACGCTTATTGACGCGCTCATAGGATGCGCTCAGGTTGACCATTTGTTCTTGTAGGACGAGACGCTGTTCCGGGGTGGGAACGTTGATACCTCCCTGCCCCCAGCGGGTCATGCGCCAACCGTTGCGGAACATGGTCGCCCAGTTGCCAGAGGAAGAGCCTACAATTTCTGCGGCCACGCCAAAGCTCATGCGCTGGGAGAGGTCGCTCTCATAGGCCATGGGGTTGAAATAGGATTTACCCAGCTTATTTCCGGTGTAGTCCGTCACATTAACCGCATAGGTTTCCGGTCGGTCGAGGCTATACCAGGCACCTTCCGGGGCTACGTCGGCCACGCGTTGGACATAGGCGTTCCATTCCGCTTCATCGAGAACAGGCGCATTCTGCATTTCATTGCGAACCTCATGAAAGAGGTCGCGCAACCAGTCGATGATACGATTGTGAATCGGCTTACGTTTACCTGTCGTTTCCGCATACCTGGTAAGCATGTCCATATCCGCATTCTTCCCGGTGAATCCCATTACCAGAGAATTGATGACAGGGTTGGAGAAGACCACAGAGGCGAACTCGTCAGCACCCTTAATCCCGTAGGCCAGGTCGTTCATGACAGCGGCGATTGCGTTCATCTCGTTGGGGTCAAGGCTATTGTCGTAAGCCTCCCGCAAGACTGCATGGATGTCGTTGAAGCGAGCCGCCATAGCTGAGCGAAGCTTGCTCATTTCCCGGCCATATTCTGCATTGTTCTTCCGCAGGTGTCGGTCCAGCAGGTGGATAGCTTCATGGATGAGTGTACCCGTAGTGCCTTCCACCACGTTCTCCCTGTTGGTGAAGAGGTCGATAACGCCACCAGCCAGTTCACCATCCGCACCCTGATTGTAGGTAATCATGGCAGGGGAGAAGTTACCGTCAGTCGCTGTGCTCATACGGACTGCGAGGTCAAGGCCCGCGGCATTGAGAGCCTGCGTCAATCCTTCAATGGCTTTCTTCTGAGCAGGTGTAGCGTTGACGCTCAACCTGTTCAGGAGGTTAATACCATTGACTCCAGTCCCGTCCGTAGGCAGGTCAAGGCTCATGACGGCGTTCCCCCATTTGGTAGTAGGAGCTTCTTCCGCTTTGGCGTTGGCACTTGGCGCATACATACTGGCGTTGGGAGTCATGACAATACTCTCCCCGGTGTTCGTGGTAACTACGGGGCCCGTGGGACTGGTCATGCTATTAAGCACCACCAGCTTTTCTGCCCGCTGTTCCAAGGAGCCGCTGGCTAGCCATGCCCCGGTGTTGGGGTCAAACGTAGCCGTCCCTGCGGCCAAAGTATTTACGGTTTCCTCGGCGGCTTCTCTCCCCGTACCATTGTCGAGGAAGTTCTGCACAGGAGCTACTATCTTATTGGCTTCCTCACGGGCCGCGGTCTCCGTGGTTTCCGTGGGAGCTACGGCTTCCGTGGTTTCCGTGGGTTCATTGGTCAGTGTGTTAATGACGACGGAAGCTTCATCAAGGCTTTCATCCCCAGTACCCTGAAGGTCAAGGTTGTCATCAAGGGGAACGTTGGCTTCGCGGCTCTTCATTGCGTCGAATGCTTCGGTCAGCATGGAGCGCATGACACCAACGTTTGTATCGTTGGCATAGGCCATCGTGTTGGGCAGGTCGCGAATAACTCCCGCAAGGTATTCAGCCGCCGCGGCTTCACCCTCGTACTGATACCTGTCGGATGCTTCCTGCACGTAGCCACGGAAAGACTGGAAGTTGGTCATACCCAGGGCGGGTGCCATAGATATCCATTGCTTTCTCTGCTCATCCGTCAGCTGTAGGGCCTCGTCAGTTATGGTCTTGTTTACCCATTCAGTTGCCACCAGTTCCACGTCTCCCCTATCCCCTGCGATTTCAATCGTCCGCATTCCTGTTTCAAGCAAGGGTGCCGCGGGTCCCGTGGGGTCCACGGATTCCAGGGCTTTGCCCGTACTTTCTACCAGCTGACTCGCATCCCTGAATACCTTGGATTCCGTGGGTTCGATAGCGGGCAACTGGAACTGGGCCGGGGTCTCCCCTGCAATCCGCGCTCCATAGACACCGCCAAGCGCACCAAGGAAAGCAACCTTTGCTCCTACTTCAACGACTCCTTCGAACGTACCGATAGACTGTTCAGAAATCTCTCCGTTCTTGGCGAGTTCCGTGACGGCCCATTCCTGAAACTCATCCGCGAGTTCTTCGGTTGCGCCTTCAGCGGACACCTTGGCACAGCTGTACAGGTAGGAAGATACAGCTTTCACCTTCTCCACATTGGTCATGTCCTTCCAGTTCTTCCTGCGCCAGTTGGAAAGACGGTCATCCACACGGTTGAACCAGTTTTCCCTGCGAAGGTTTTTAGCTCCAACCGCTTTACGGATAAAGGATTCCATACCCATACGGTTGTTAATCAGGACGGACATGCCGCCCGCGATACCTGCACCCATCATGGCCCGGCGATTAGCCTTTGCCTGAGCGGCTTCGAGGTTTTCCGCAGTGTGTTCCTTACCTTCCATTTCACGGTCGTAAACCGCATAGAAGATTTCGGAGTATGCCTGCGGAACTATCTGGCTGGCAATGACGGTATTAACCCCGGCACCAGCTCCAACCCGCTGGAGGTCAATCGCGGCGGCTTGGTTTAATACACGCTGGACACCGCCGCTAATACCACTAGCAAGGCCGGGACGCGCGGCAGGGACAAGGGCTTCCGTCTTTCGGGCGATGACTTTGGCACTGGCCTTAATGAGACCATTGACCGCAGTCCGTTCCAGAGCACGGCCCGCAACACTGCCAACCGTACCACCGACATGGGTCGCTACCATTTGATATCCCAGGTTGACAATCTCCGCAGACATGTCAGCCATGAGATTCCCCTTGACCAGTTCACCTTCTGCCTGCTGTTTTTCATTCAGCGTGTTCCACATGGTGCGGGCTTTTTCCCGGCCAGTGTCACTGCCTATAAGGTTGGAGGCGAAAAGAAGGGAGCCCGCAACAGCACCCGTCCCAATGTCAGCAAATTTGTGTGTGCCGATTTGAAGGCCACGCAGGATGGAGTTAATAGCCCCCTGTCCTTCCTTCTGCCATGCGGCAAGAATCTGCTCATCACTCTGGCCATTCTCCTTGCCATTGTTATAGAACTCTTTGAAGGACAGCATCTTATCCAGACGGTCCATGACCCAGCCACCAGCAAATCCGGCACCAGTTCCCATCCAGGTATCGCGGAGGGTGCCCAGAGTTTCTTCCAGTTCCATGTTCTGCTTGACCATTTCGCTTGCGGATTTGGTGCGGGCCTTCTTCCATTGCTCAATCGTTTTCTCAATCAGCTCCAGGTCTGCTCCTGACTCCTGCAACTGGTTGACGCTACGATTGAATAGGTCGTCATCATACAGGGCGTTGGGGTTGTATTGGAGTGTGGCGTTTGTATCAACCTCTTTCGTGTGAGGGTTGTATGCAAACAGCGTACCTCTGCCAATGTTGAGGTCCCCCTGACGCGCCGCATGACTGAGGGAATTGAGCGCGTCTTTCGTGCTCTTAATCCCGTAGTTCTTCATGTAGTCGCGGAGTTGTTCGGTGCTGACCTCAAAGGTAGGACCGCCAACTACGCCATATTCCCAACCACGCGCACCCTGCCGCCATTCCATAGTACTCAGAGGGTCGCTGGTTTTACCTACCTGACTTCCCGGTTGGAAGGTAAGAACGTCAGCGACTTGACCAGCCGCACTGCGGTATTGACTCATGGCCCCGGCAACCGCGTCATCAAGACTGCCGCGTTTTTTCAGGCCGTTGGTCTGGGCATTCAGGAGTTCCGTAGTTCCCAGCGTGCGAATCAGGTCACGGCTCAATCCTGGATTGCGCTTCTCCAGTTCGGCATACAGTGTGTCAGCATAATCGCGGCGGTAATCCGATTCAATGGTGCGGCCCAGTTCATGGCTCTTCTTGTCAGCCATGGCCCGCATCTCGTCGAGGTCAACTATGGGGGCCAACCGTTTCACGGCGGCCTCGGCAACCTTGGCTTCGTTCATCAAAGCATCCCGGAGGGCTACGGAGTTGATGCCCTCATACTCGTCCTCCATCTGCTTAACTAGATTGTCAATCGTCTTCGCGGCAGTGACGGCCCGCTTCCCGGCCCCAGCGGCACGGGCATCCGCGGCTACCGTGGATGCCGTGTCAGCTACGTATTTGCCGTAGTCGCGGACGAGACGGAACATGGTGCTGGGGGACTTGGACAAGTTGGCGAGCTCAGCAAATACATTCCCAGTGAATGAAGGTGCCGTGTCAAAGGATTCGCCAACGCCAAGCTCCCCCACGCTAGCCTCGCGGGGTTTAGCGGCTTTACCCTGAATGGATTCCGTGGATGCCGTATTATACTTGTCGTAAATCTTGCGGGCCGCATTGAAGGTATTTACATCCTCGCGGCGAATGCTGTCGATGATTGCCTTAATCTCTTCGGCTTCCATGGTTTCCGGGGCTTCCGCTTCCGCTTTCGCGGCACTGTCAGGAGCCGCAGTCGTATTCGCTTTAATGTAGCTCTTCCGTTCAGCGGCCAGAGTCCGGGCAATCGCCGTGCTTACATCCTTACTGCTACGGTTCCGGTCGGCGGCAATAGCGAGGAACTTTTCAGTAATAACTGGCTGTCCATCCGCACCGACAGAGAAGCCGAACCGGGAAGTGAATGCAGGGTCGGTAGGCGTAAGGGAGTTGGAGCTTACGACATTGAGACCCAGAGAGTTGCCAAGCTTTTCCATCACCTGCGGGTTAGCCTTGGCCCCTTCTTTCAGGTCAACAAAGCTATCGGCACTGCGGCCAACGTAGTCGGTCATGTCCTCAAGGGCTTCGAAGTTGAGCCCCATGTTGCGGCGGGACAGGGATTTGACATCCCGGTCGCGTTCAGCACGCGCACGGTCAGCCTGCCCTTGCTCAAACTGAATGTCGGCACGGGCCTCGGTAACTTCTTTCCTTGCTTCCGTCTTCTGTTCCTTGGCTCGTTTTTCCTGTTCCTTGCGTTCGGTGTCCAGTACGCCGGACAGGTGAGTGAAGAAATCCGCTTCCGCTTCTACGCCTTTAACGGCCTGTTTCTGTGCTTCTTCTGCTTCCTTCTTCTGACGGTCGAGAGCTTTCTGCTCCTGACCCCGTTGCCATGCCGCATGCTTTTCTGCGGCGCGGGCTTCTCGGATTCCGGTGATTTCAGAACTGGGGTTCCAGTCTGCCGGGCTAGCTGTAGTAAAGTCAATAGCCATTTACTTAATAGGTTGGTTTCTAATACAATGCGCCCCTGCTTCGAGGGACTGCCTAAGTCTATCAAAGCAGGGGCTAAGGTCAAGAGAAATACTAACTTTTTCTGTCAGCAATATTATTTGAAACTGAGGGAAGCAAACTCCGGTCGCTTCATTAACTCATTGAACATGATGAGCTTCGCCTGTGGATTTCCTTTTCGGAGAGCCTTCCAGTGCTCGTACTGTTGCTGGTACTTCGGGTCTCTCCTGTTCAGGGGATTCTTAAACATGTTCCCCAGCTGGCGTGTATATGCGCGGCTGGCCCGTTCCAGAGCTTTAATCTCGTTGCCGAATTTCGCCTTCTGTGCGTACATGGTTTTGACCTTCAGATAGGTGCTGGCCTGAGACCTTGCCTGCGGGTCTGCCGTAGGGTCACGCAGTACCTCCAGCATTTTCTCATCACGTCCGGGCGGCGATACCTGCGCCGTGGGTATAGGGGAGCCGCCGGAGGGTAGGGCACCAGCGGGGGCCGCCGGAGAACCTGTCGGTGCTGTGAGCAGGGGGGGGTTCTGCTTTACCTGCTGTTCCTTCCATTTATTGTAGAGCTCAGTCTGCTTGGCCGGGTTCAGTGATTGATATAGCTTATAGTCGTCAGGGCTGAGCCTGTTCTTAATGTCTGTGCCGAAAGCTTCCTGCGATAGCGATGCCGGAGTAGCGGAACCCGTGGGACGGGTGGCACCGGAACCCGTGGGTACCGGGGATGCCGTGGCTCCTGGTACCCTACCAACGGGCATCTGCCCTCTGCTTACACTCTGGTCCACCCCTCGCATGAGAAGCCTATCCTCCGCAGTGGGTCCCTGGGCCATGAGCTTCTGGTAGCTGGCACGTTGTGCTTCCGCATAGGCCTGACTGTTCGGGTCCACGGCACCCGGAACCGTAGGTTCCGTAATGCCGCGGCCATACTGATTCGCGGGTGCCGGGGATGCCGGGGGACGTTGAATCCCCCGGTTGCTGTTAGCCGCGGCTACCTCGTTCAATGCCTTAGCGTCCACTGGTTTGTTCGGGTCGTTATTGGTTACGGGACGAAGGGGAACATCCGGGTTCACCTTGGGCAGGACTTCTTCGGTTATCTTCTGCCGGGGAGACTTGGTTGCCGGGTTCTTCCCTTCACTGCTGATATCTGTGGATTGAGTTGCCATGATGGTTTACATGAGGTTAAGGCCGGGGCTCTGCATCAGCCCGCCGTTCTGTACAATGTTGGGAGCCTGATAAGTTCCCTGACGATATTTGCGGAGGTGGTCGTTCAGGTACTTGACCGCAAGTCCATAGCTGTCGGTGCCCATCTGGGTATTGCCCTGTTCATTATAGACCACTGACAGCATCATGGCCTTGAGGGCGGGGAGGCATCCGGGATAGATACGAACCTCCTTATCTTCCCATGCCTTATCATCATAGACATTGAGGGAGAGACCGCGGAGAGCGCAACGCGCGGAAACGGTCATGCCCATATCCTTGTCATTGATGCCATTGCTACCAGACAGTACGGCATAGGTACGGAGGTTCATCTCGTTCAGCCCCATGTCCACCATGAGAGGGGGTGAGCCGTGCGGCCTGCGGGGGTACTCGCTACGGAACCAGGTGTTGGATTCGAACATGGCCCGGTCAACGATGTTATACCGTTGTCCCCCCGGTGTCCATGCCGCAACGATACTATCGTACTCATCAGGGAGGGCAATGATTCCATTCCGTTCAACTCCTTCGAAATCAAGGATTGCCATGGAATCCGGGGAAACCGTGGCCTCGTTAAGCAGGAGGTTCTGGGCTTCCTTCAGAATCCTGCGGAAGTCAACATTGGATTTGGAGGGCGGCGTATTGGTAATGAGCATACACAATTCGTCGCATACGTTTCGATACGTCAAATAGGATTTAGTAATGAACGCCATGAGATTATGCGGTTGGAGGATAGATGGTTACTTTCTTGCACAGCATGCCGCCGTTCCACGGGGATGCATAGTAGGATGTCACGGAGGTCCAGTCGGTAACACTGGTTGCCGGGAAGGTTGCATTGAAGACTCCGGGAGTCCACTTGGCATCCTGGTTTCCAATAGTGACCGTAAAGTTCAACTGGGTGTGGAGGCAGGCCGGAAGACGGAAGTCCACTAACGGCGTAGAGAAATATCCGCTGGCCGTAGTGAACTGGGGAGAAGTTCCCAGGCCCCAGGTGCTGGGCCAGGAGCCGTCCGGGCTGAAAAGCTCTTCCACCACGGCACGGCAGGGGCCTGAGTAGGAATCCCGTTTCATGTTCGTGGACGGGAAGTATTGGCCACCCTGTTTACCCGACATGTCGGGCCTCGTATTCCAGGCCATCCATGAAACATTTCCCAGCACTGCGGGGAAACTGTAGTTCATGGTGGTGGTGTACTTTCGGTAATAGCCAATGCCGGGAATCTGCATGTAGCTATCAACAGCGTAACAGGGGTTCACCCACTGCCGGAGTACGACGCGGGACGCGTTGGTATTCTTCTGGAGCTTGAATGTATTCCCGGTCAAGGTAGCTACGGTCGCACCAAACTGGAAGTAAGGGTATCTCGTTCCATTGTAGGAGAGTTCAATCCGGTTTGCTACTGCCGCCTTCAATGAGTAGGTTCCATCCGTGTATTCGCTCTTCTCGCCATTGCGGGTCACAACAGAAGGAGGCTCATTAGATGAGGACACGGAAGAGGTTACTGCAATGTCGAATATCTTGGTGCCGTTGAGTTTGATGGGGATGTTCCCGTTAATGGCGATGCCATTAGGGTTCTCTACCCAGACCAGCATATTGAGCTGACCGTTAGTGACATCAAGGAATACCTTGCTAATCCCCGTGGGGAGAGAACCAACCGTAAACTTCATTTCGGGATTGTAGGTTCCCCGCTTATATATTCCCGAACCCTCCATATAACCTATGGGAAGCGTCCAGGTCTGGCCAGATACTCCTTCACCGTACAGCGTGTCGGAGATAATCCCCTCCATGCTAATTCGATAAAGGCCGTCCGCAGTGTACCATGGGCCATCAGGGTTGACATTGTAGTAATGGTTGGCCGTAGAGATGGTGCCAGGAGATTGCTCCACGGGCATGCTATTCTGCACATACATGGGCCACCAGCGTTTGTTCTTGTAATAGACCGTTACCACGGTTCCCCTGTCTCTCCCCGGATTGTTGGAAGTGAATTCGCAGGTGAATGCGAAGTAGTTGGAGAACGAAGGATAGCTGGGGTCGTTCCATCCGTTGATGACATTAAGGTTAGAAAGCAATCCCGTAGGGCTGGGGTTGTCCTCGCCAACGGAGAAATCGCTGAGGCTGTAGTTCTCTTTAACCCACACAGTGTCAGGGATGGATATGGAAACCTCAGTTACCGGGGATTCCAGTTTGCGTCCGTAATAGACGTTACCCACAGAGTCCGTGTATTTCTTGAACCCTTCTTCCTGCCAGTCCTTATCGAACTCGGTGGAGGGTTCATGCACGATTTTACGAAGCACCGGATAAACCTGATTCGTTATCCGGTCGAACTGGCTCTCCCAGAACTCGTCAATCTGTTCGTAAGTGGTACACTGCTTTCTCGTCTCCTTCTGGCTATAGCCTTCCCGGACAACGACACTACTATCCACTCTCCACTGGCTACAGTTCTCACCGGGTTCCGGGGGTTCAATGGATGGAAGGTCTCCGTTGGCCGTCCAGTCCACTGACTGGCTGGTCGTCACCGTGGTATTGATGCAACGCACAAACCGGGAGTCCGGGTTGCAACAGTTGCCGGAAAGGCTGTTCTGCTGTTCATTCTCCACGATGGAGGAATTGCGCTTGAACATCGTAACCACCGTATAGTTCTGGAGGCTGGGGTACGTGCCCTTATCCCATCCAGTGCTAAGAGGTTTACCTTCGAACTCTTTGGTGGGCATGAAAGGGATGCGTGCCTGTCCGGGCTCTGCTCCACCTTCACCCTCCCACAGTGGGGCGGCCCACACCTCGCGGGAAAGTTTGATAGCGTTCTGAGATACCCATTCGTTCTCCGGTACGGAAGTTCCGGGCCCACCGTTTTCCCATACAGTGTCTCCCTTTACCCACATGTTATTGGGCATGAACTCCTTAACGACAGGGCCGGGCAGAGTTTTATACACCCGTGTAACTTTACGGAAGTACTTGTTGAGATGTTCCTGCTCGAAGCGGCCAACTTCTTCATAGACCAGCTGGGCATCGTAGGCCGTATAATCATGGAGGTCATAGAAGTCAGGGTCAAGCTTCTCGTTGCTGGGGTCGAAAGACCCTAGGGCTAACGGGGTGTACGCGGAATCCGTGGGTTCAACCCATTCACGAATGATTTCATAGAAGTCCTTGAGGTCTTCAGCGTCAGCGGCACTGCTCATGAAGTTCCCGTCCGCGGCAGTGTCCTTGAGTGTATAGCCATCCTGAATCTTCTTCATATCCTGGATGTTATACCGATACTGCTCCTGCGGTGGGACCATGTAGTAGAACCGATAGATGTGGCGGCGCGTGTCTTCCGCTACGGGTTCGACATGGACAAGCACAGCTTCACGCATGAAGGGGAGGAAAGTAGTCCCCGCTGTGGGGTTGTAGGGAGTACCCAGTTCTGCCGACAATTCGTTGGGATTCTTGACAATCCTTTCCACGAAGAACATGACGTTCTTGACTACGGCATAGGGGAAATTGATGATGGGTTCCCCCATGGGACGGTCCGGGTTATGCCCGTTACGCCATGAACTGTCCGTGGTTCCTATCGGAATTATCGGAGGTTGTGGGTTTGATGCTCCTGTATTAGGAATTAGAGGCATGATTTGAGTGGTAGAACGGAAGTGTTGAACCCGGAAGCGGGGGTGTCCAGGTCATCCACACATATCCGTTTATGGTTAAGTGCATAGGTTCTCCCCGCTGAAAGTCTATCGACTCACCCGCAGAATACTTCCGGTTTGTTCTTCTGTCAATAATATATCCGTTTATGACACGAAGTTTATGCGAGCGTTCGCTGTCAATAAGATTGGGAAGCTTAATCTCTTCATGTGTTCGGATGTAAGTAACAGAGCTTGTGAGGTTTTCTCCAACATACTTGATACCTACCGAACCACGCAGAAAGTAAACCCACTGATTCTTGGGTAGCTTTCTTTCACCTTCACGGCCCAGGGGCAGAGTCGCGTAGAACTGATTCCGCTTGGCAATGCGTTCGCGGCAGGTGTGTAATTTAACCTGCAACTCATCAGCCAGACTGGTGATGTTCTTAATCACTCCTTCTGGTTCGGGTTCTTTTCGGAATAGTTTTGGGAGTAGCTTCATTGTTCATGCCGCTGTGTTTGACAATTTCTAACAGTTCTTCGTGGTCACTCCGCAGGGAATCCAGTTTACCGTGGAACTGGTCCAGAGTTTCATCCAGTTCAGAGATAACCCGCAGTGCCTCCTGTAGAAGTACTAAAAAAGATTTCTCCTTGTCAAGAGTATAATCAATTTTTTTACTAAGGTACTTATAGGCAAGCTTCGCCGCCACGTAAATAAGCCCTACGAACACCAGATACGCAGGGCTCATCTCATCAACGATGCGCGTCAGGAACATCGTCCAGACATTTGCATCCACGCTTGCGAGACTATACAAAAACATGGCGGCAAGGTTTACCTCACCGCCATGGTACTAAATGAATTTATTGCTGTAAAGAATTATTTTCTTGACATAATAGTCTCGGCAAACTTAACACGCTCCGCGCACCTGTTGAGCCATCCCTTAAGGAACTTCTTCTTAACGGGATTGGCCTTGACAATGCTTTCATACCTTGCACGGGCCGCCCTGTCCAGAGCCTTGACCATATGGTCTTCGGGAAGAGATGAGGTCAACCCCAGCAGGCCTGTCTGTGTTTTAATACCCCACTTCCCGTCCACTGCAATCTCGTTAAAGCCCTCCCTGTTAATCATGCCCTGAACGACCTTAATGGCTCCAGCATTGCCCATGTTGAAGGCCAGGTCACGAATCATGAATTCGTAGCCGAAGCCATAGTTCGGAAGATAGCTTGCAATGGTTGCGGTATTCTCAAGTACGTAACTGAGGCATTCTTCCCATGCTTCTTCCCGCAGTCCTTTGTCCAGCAAGGATTTAATCCGGTTAAATACGTCAGGTTCAATCCCGTCGCAGATACCTGCAATCTCCCAGGTGCCGCCACCATCGCCGGAGGGAAGGCGCGTAACCCGCAGGGATTCTGGCCCGGTAATCTTGTAGTCCTCCATGTTCAGGATTTTAGCGGCCATCCGGTTGCGGATTTCATGAGCATCCACGGAATCCGTGGATTCCCCGGTACCCGTGGATTCCGGGGTCAGCCGTTTAAGAATTGCATCAATGGTCTTCGGTCCGATAATGCCGTCAGCAGTCACGCCGACCAGCTGTTGAATCTTTTTGATTTTAGCTTTCTGTGTCATCGTCTTCTTCTGTGCTGTCTTCCAGCAGGTTGATTCGTTCGTTTTCAGGATAGCCCAGTTCCCAGTGGAACCGGGTAATCATATCGTTGTTCAGTTTGATTTCCTTGGTGGGCGTAAACCACTTGCCATGAAGAAGATAATCTTTCCGCTCATCCGGGGAATCCGTGGGTTCCAGAATCTTGAAGACACAGCGGAAGTCCTCAAAAGAGATAGGTACCTTCTCAATGATAATCCAGTGAGATACATCGACCACCCCCATAGCGTCCGGCAGGGATGCGGTGCGCGCCGCGAAACCTACCCGCATATGTTCCAGAGCAATGCCGAACGGATTGTTCAGGTGGGACAGGGTGTAGCTAATCATACCCCAGGTCATGGAGCGGGACCGCGACAGAATCCCGTCCATCCTGGGAAGTACGTTTGCTATGATTTCGGAATTGCTTTCCGGTCCGTCGTTGGCAATATAGAATTCTCCGCGCTGTACGTTGCAGGGCATAGTGTGTTTGGTTGATTTATTGATTGCTGTAGTTTTCCAGGAGACCGAGGATTCCGTGGGCGGCTTCGTCAAAGTCTTCTGCCAGTTTGTTCAGAGCCTTCTGTCCCTTGGCCAGTTGATAGAGGTAGGGAACAAGTGTCTCGACGATTTCCATGCGGAACTGCACAACACAGGGGCGCGTACCAGTTACGAGCTTGGGCATGGGGGAAGTCCCTGCAACCCAGTCCCGTCCGTTCAGCCCCATGTAAGTCTCGATGTACTTGTCTGCTATCTCCCCCAGACAGTCGAGGGCATCGTCATATTTCTCATGATGGAACCCCACCCCTGTTTGATAGTGGAGGATTTTAAGGAGGGGGTAGAGCCGGAGTATTTTGTTGAGGTCTAATTTCATGTCGGTTAAATGATGTGAAGAATGAAGGGGAAGGAACGCATCCAGTCAGACATATTGCTGAAATGCAGTTTCATCCAGTAAACGCCTCGCGGATATTTTTCGAGGCCCAGGGTAAACATGTCAGTGGCCAGGAGAACTGTATCTGTAGTCCCTCCCGGTTTCTCTGCGGAGGTATTGCCGGATGCTATATTCTCCCAGACAGGGAGATTGGCATTGTTGTATGGAGCCAGATAAATATCCCAGGAGAAAGCACTGCCCGTCAACCCCAGCGCGGCGGCATGGGAGATGTACAGGTTGATGTTTCCCTGGAAGTCGGCTCCAAGGCAGATTGTCTTAGACGACGTGGCGTGCTGGACTTCGAGGTCTGGGTCAACGCTGATGAGGTCATAGTTGTGCTTTCCTATGAACTGGCCAAGCGCACCGTCAAAGTATAAGTTGGTGTTGTTCATGGGCTTCAGGTTAGCGGGCATCCGTTCCGTTGTCCAGCTTTATTTCCACCCTGCGAGGATATTCTGACGGACAGGGGGCAGACCATGCGGACATCTTATATCCCACGGCAACCGCGGATTCCAGGAGTTCCTTCATGTACTCATACCTGAAACAGACCTTATAATTTCCGCATTCAGCAGTGTGAAGTACGGGGTAAATGTTCTTAGGATGGAAGAGAGCTTTAATATCAGAGTCATGACGAAAGCCTATGATACTTCCGTTCAGAGTAGTGCCCCAGGATGTTGTCCTGTCGTCCTTCTCATACTTGGCACCCATGTGGGCAGAGATAAAGAGCTTATCCTTTTCCGTTCGGGTTTGGCTACCTATCAGAGACAGGAGGTCGGATTCACGTACAGGGAATACAGTATTGAGGCATGCAACATTCTTCTCAGGGTTTTCCCGCATCACGGTGGATATGGCTTCCGTAACAGTTTCCTTGTCAGTGGCTTTAAGCTGAATAAACTTCAATCCCTGCAAATTTGCCCAGGAACATACCGACAGGTCATTGGCCAGAACGGTGATACGGGTTCCGTGGATTCCGTGGTTGAGCAGGTAGTTGACGGAGTAGTGGACAAGCAGGGACTCTCGTTCCGGCCAGTCAAGCGTAGCGTTGTACGCAAAGATGATGAAAACAAAATCATCGAATTCGTGATTGGGTAATGGTTCGGACATGCCCCCATCATAGTGAAGAGTTTGTTTCTGTCAACTACTTTCCTCGTCATTCCTCCATAACATGATTGCGAGAATATACATTTTCCGTATATTCTCGCAATCTAAACGCTCTGACATTTCAATGTACGAAATCCGCTGGGGGATTGTACAGCTGTATTGAAATGTTCAAAGGGTAGTAAACTTAATTCCTTTGAAGAATGTGGTAAGAACAGGCACCTGGGGAACCGTTACAGTAGATGGACGGAAGCTATAGTATGAAGCAAGGAAATCGACAGTCGCGCCGCACATCTCGCCAGTCCACTTGATGATACGGGACTGTGTTCCATTAATGTGTTGTCGTCTTCCGAAGATGGCTGATACGCTGAAGGTTCGGCCAACACCGGAAATCCTCTGTTCATACTGCCCTGTAATCTCGTATT
>ULRB01061877.1_pt1 | contig 33500 bp, 40 predicted proteins | sample 1955051 | NCBI WGS metagenome assembly ULRB01 (sample SAMEA4835671, study PRJEB28245) | human gut metagenome | biome: gut microbiome; material: fecal sample | place: Denmark | collected 2008 | reverse complement strand
GGCAACGGCTGGCAGGAGGTGAGATTCGCCGCCCCCGTGCGTGGCCGCTATCTTTGCGTCGAGGCTCTGGATGCAATCGACGGGAAGGATGTCGCCGCAATCGCCGAGATGTATGTCCTGGATGAGAACGGTGAACGTGTTTCCCGCGAGCCGTGGACTGTGATGTATGCCGACAGCGAGGACATGGATGGTGTGAACCGTTCGGCTGACAAGACCTTCGACCTTCAGGAGTCGACCTACTGGCAGACCGCGCCCGGGACCCCCTTCCCGCATGCCATAGTGATTGACCTCGGGACGACCCGGAACATCTCGGGATTCCAATACCTGCCCCGCATGGAGTCGGAAGTTCCGGGTGCCATCAAGAGGTACAACATCTATGTCAAGCCTGATAATTTCAAATACTGATTACATAGCCACTGATTACGGTCAGACACTGATTACAGGCGGTTCATCTCCGAGTCTGATGCGGCCTTCCCTTTGTATGCGCTCTTCCTGGGCTGGAAGTTGTAAATGATGTGGAGGGCCACTCCCCGGTTGTCGTAATTCTGGCGCTTGTCGACATGGATACCGTAGGTGTCCATCGTCCAGTCACTGTTGGCGGTGTTGAATATGTCTGTGGCCGAGAGTTTGACGGTCAGCGATTTGTTGAGGAAAGTCTTGCCGACAGAGGCGTCCATCGTAAACCAAGTGGCGCCGAAACGGTTGGTGTGCATGTCTCCTTGGCTTTGTCCTCTCATGTTGGCCGTGATGAGCCATCCGCCGGGCAATGAGAAGGTGTTGTCGAAGTAATAGGAGAAGATAGGCTTGTTGTGACTGGTGTTGTCGAGGGTGAGCCATTGACGGTACATGCCGAGAGTGACATTAGGAGTCCAGCGTCTGACAGGCTTGCTCCAGACAAGATACAGGCTGAGGGCTGACACGTCGATGTTTACCGGATGCATCAGAAGCTGGAGATTGTCGGCGGGATAGGGCTGCTTGACGTATGCGTAGGTGTCAAGGCTACGCATGAAGTCCGCCTGCAGCATGAAGCCGTTCCACATGCCGAACAGCTGTATGTCATGCATCTTCTCATCGCGTAGCGCAGGATTGCCCCCCTCGATTTCATGCAGTCCGACATAACTGAGCGACCCGGTAAGCTGGGAATACGGCGGTTTCACAGTCGCCATCTTGTAGCTCAGGCTCAGCTGTGTCTCCTCATTGAAGGAATAGCCGAGCGAGATGTCGGGTGTCGCCAGGTGATGACGGCGGCTGACATTCGGGTCGCGTATGCCGTCTACCTTGAAGTCATAATCGACATATTCATACCTAACCCCTGCGGATAGAGAGAGGTTGCCCAGCATACGCGCCCAGGAGGCGAACAGTGCAGCCGATGTCTGCCGTGCGTCGGTCAGCGAGGAGGGGATGTACTGGCCGACTTGAGGGTTCAGCATCCGGTAGTCAAGAGTGGTGTGGGTGTGGCTGTCCTGTGTGCCGATGGTGAAGTTGCCGTCCCATAACGGGAAATCAAGATAAAGTTTTCCGGCCCATAGGGTTGACTCGCGCCGGTCGGTGGAGTTGACATCTGAGGTTGTGGATTCGGGATAGGTGGTGGCGACCCGGTTGCGGCTTTCCGACTGTCGGAAGTCCCCGTCGAAATGGAGCGCGTACCTGTCATTGAAGCAGTTCTCGTAATAGACCGAGGCAAGGTGACTGTGGGCGCGTATGTTCCGGTCGATATTCCTGAGCAGGGGAGGATTGCTGTCAAACCATTCCGTGCCGTGGTTTGAGAAGTCTCCATGTTCGGGATTGTACCGGTAATATGCGCCGAAAGATTGCGAGTCTTTCGTGTAGTTGAATCCACCCTTTATGACCCCGGTTGTTGTCGGGTTGGTGTTTTTCTGGCTTCCACCAACAACAGTCTCCTTCCCCTCATAAAGCAGGGTGTTTGTCGTTACCCCCTTGACGAGCGAATTGTAATGGTTGACACTCGCGTTGAGAAAGATTTCCCACGCGCCGATGCGGTAGTTCCCACCGAGATAATCCATAACCGACCATTTGCGTCTCCGGTCTATCAGGAACTGGTCGGTGACTGACAATCCCTGGATGAAGTCTCGCCTTGTCGTGATTTTCAGCACAGCTCCGGTGGTGCTGGCATATGCCGCGCCGGGAGCCATCAGCAATTCTACCTTTTTGAGATTGGTCGAACGTATCTGGCGTAGTTCCTCGGGGTCACGCATAGGGCGCCCGTCGATATAGATTTCGATGTCGTTCTTGCCGATGACGCTTACATTGTTGTCGTCGACCTTTATCATCGGCAACTGGGCAAGCACGTCGAGCGCGTTGCCGAGGTCGGCGAGGTTAGAGCCGGGGATGGTGGATACAAGTGTGGAGCCGACAAGTCTGGTGGCGGGTTGTTTGGCTGTGACCACTATCTCCTGTAACTCGCGGGACAGGCTGTCGGTCGGTTCATCGTTGCTGGCCGATACGGTTGTGACAGAGAGTGTGGCGGTCAGGATGGAAATTATTTTCTTGACTTTCATATGAGTGATTTTTTGATGCAAAATTACTCATATGAATCCCCGAAATCCAAAATAAAAGTCTGACCGCTTAATCTGTAATCTGTTGATAATATGGGTAATATATGGTGGACTTCCGGAAAAGTCTGACCGCAGGGAAAACCGGCTCAGAAAACATCCATAATCTCGGGACAGGATGGGGCCACCGACTCCTTGACGCGTGATTTCAGCCTTGATTTCCGCTTGTAGATTACCTCCACCGATTCATTGAGAAGAAGGCTGATTGTCCGTGTCGACAAGCCGCTCGCGAGATATACCAGAAGCCGGTAATCCTCCGGTTTGATGTCGGGATAATGCTCCTTGACCGAAAGGAGGAGATTGTCGCGGCAATCATTGACCGCCTGCTCCATTCTGGAGAAAGAGTCGGTGCGTACCGACTCGATTTCCCCCTTCACCTTGTCGATGATTGCCTTCCGCTCGGTCTTGGTACCCTGCGATTCATAGTAGGTCTGACAGAGGGTATCGATAAGGACAAAGCGGTCTTCAAGCAAACCATGCAGTTTTGATTGAAGCCGGTCCACATCACCACGGCTGACATCTATCCGGGATTTAAGTCCGGAGGCTTCCGCCATAAGAGCCTCGTTACGGAGGGTCTGCAATCTCATCCGCTGACGCATCCAGAGGATTATCCCGGCCGCGACAAGCAACGCTATCACACCTATCGTGGTGTGTAGCTGATGTGTGGCGCGTTCTTTGTATAGAAAGAACTCCTTCTCTTTCTGGAGGTAGAGGGCTGTCGCGAGCGCGTCGGAGTCCTCGCCGCACATAATCAGGGTTTTCAGCCGTGAGGCTTTATGGAACTCGTCATCCAGGTTGTGGCGGCCATAGTAGTCGATGGCGATGTTGACGATGGTGTCGGTCGGGGCGGAGACCCTGTTGACCACCATGGCCTCACTGTAAAGCAGCGCCCATCGTGCCATGATGGCGGAGTCATCTAACTCCGACACATCCACCTCATTGAGTTTGGAGAGGGCAGCCGATGGGTCGCTCTGCATGAGACGCTGGGCCTCATCGAGTGCCTTGGGATTGGAACCCGAAAAACTGCAGCCGGTGACCACCAGCAGGATTATTATGAACAACAGATTGCGCATACCGCAAAATTACGAAAAAACCTGAAACAATGAGCATTTTATTGCGGGCCGACCGAAAGAATGTATCCTTTTTTCTTTATGGAGGTGATGTTGATCTCCGGGTCGGTCAAAAGCCGACGGATATATGTTATCTGCACATTCAGGGCCAGTGAGTTGGAATAACTCGCGTCTCCCCATATACGGTCAAGGATGGTGTCCCGTTCGACCGGATTCCCCATATTCTCGGCAAGCATAAGCAATATCTCTGTCTGGCGCACGGAGAGTGAATGGGTCTCACCTTTGTAAGTCAGAGAGGAGAGATTGGGACGGAACAGGGTGTCACCTAATTGATACTCGACATCCTGATTCACAGTCATACTTTCGAACCGCTCGTTGATTTTCGCGATCACTTCCTCGGGATAAAACGGCTTGGGGATATAATCGTTCCCTTTGAGGGAAAAGCCGTGCAGGCGGTCAACCTTGTCCGTGCGGTCTGTCAGGAAGAAGATTATCACCCTCTTGTCAGTCTGCCTGATGATACGCGCCATCTCGAACCCGTCGAGTTCAGGCATGTTTATGTCAAGCAGAATCAAGTCGGGACGGCATTCCCGGTATATCTCCAGCCCTACTTTCCCGTTGCTGGCATATATTACCTCATATCCCTCAGCCTCGATGAAATGCTTGAGGAGCATAGAGTTCTTGATGTCATCGTCGACCAGAAGTATTTTGATTGGCTTTGTCATTGCGGCAGTATTATTGTGAAACATGTGCCTTCCCCCTCCACGCTTTTTACGGTTATCTCCCCTCCGTGGGCATCGACAAGCAATCTCACATAGGCGAGTCCAAGCCCCATTCCCGGCTGTTCGCCTGCGGAGGCTTCTCCCCGGTAGAACCTCTTGAATATGTGCCTGATGTCTCCGGCTGAAATGCCTGAGCCGTTATCGCTGACAGCAATCTCGACATACCCGTCGATTCCGGAGGCAGTGGCGGTTATCTCCACCGACCGGCCGGAATATTTCACGGCGTTCTCCACCAGATTGTTCAGGATATTGTAAAGATGAGAGCGGTCAGCTGATACCTCGATTGTCATGTCGATGTCGTTTCTGATGACAACGGTCTTTTCCGGCGGCAGCAGTGTCGCGTCCGCGACAGTCCGGAAAAGGTCATGGAGATTGATGGTCTGTATGTTCAGCGGGATTTGCTCCACATTGTTGAAGGTTATATCCCTCAGTTTCGAGAAATAGGCTGAAAGATTGTCGAGGGAGGTCCTTGTCTCCGACAGTATTTCCTTTTTGATGGACGGGTCTTCCATCATCCGCTCATTGTCAAGGCCGGAGACACACATCTTCAGTGTGGAGATGGGGCGTTTCAGCTCATGTATCATGGTGGTGATGAAGCTGTTGCGCATATTGTCAAGCCGGGAGAATTTCAATATCGTGGCAAACTGCAGCACAAGGCAGACTATGAGGAACATTGACAGCAACGCCACGATTATCAGACTTCCGAGCATTTCGTGGAATATCCTGGCCACGGGGAAGTGGCAGGTCACCACGACGCTTTTCCTCTCAAGTTCGGAATATGGAACGGAAACTTTTATCGTCGGGTCGAACACCGACGCGTGGCGCAAGACGGTCGGTTCCCACACGATGCTGTCGGTGACAGTCAGCTTCGTCTCCGAAGCCAGTCCTCGGAGGTTGAACGCCGAATCGGCCTCCTCGGCTCTCAACGGGTATGCAAATTCCGCATCGACGTTTTTGAACGCGCCCCATATGGCCGCGTCCGATGGCGCGTTGCTCGCGTCAAAAATCTTCTCCTGAGCGTCGACAAGTGTGGAGTCTTCCAATAGCAGACGGGCCACACGAATCTGCTCTTCCGATGTCAGGGGGCGGTTCTCTTTGATTCCGAGTAATTCATGCGCGTAATATTTCTGGGTGGAGACGACGGCGACAGTCACCTGCGAGCCGACACTGTCATAAGAATGGTTCAGACTGTATTTCGACTGCAGGGTGCGTGTCCGTCCGTCTGAGTCGGGCTGTTCCTGTCGGCTCTGGTTCAGCTCTGTCACGGTCTGCCGGATGGTTTTGTATGCAGATGCCTCATATTCGGAGAGTGAGAACTCATATCTGCCATACAGCCAGTAGACCTGCATGCTGAGAAATGACAGTATCGCGATTATGGTGATTATATAAAGGGCTTTTATACGTTTTTCCATGGCGCAAAATTAGGAAAATTTCATCAACGGAGTCTGCTGTCAGTCAGCATATCTGACGGGGAGTAATAATTTAGTAATAATTCCATAATGATTGAGTAATGATTGTTTTCGGTCTGAGCGGCATGGCGTTGATAACTTTGCGGCAGAAATCAAAATCTGACCGATATGAAAAAAATTCTGACTTTTATCAGCATCATCGTATTGCTTGTGGCCGTCGCCGATGGCCGAACCATCCGTCGCACTTTGAGCATCCTGCCCAATTCTGTCCCCGAGACTGAGACCCTCGCCAACGAGACAATGGAGTTTGTCTATGATTATCGCTGCTGTGTGGACACCACCGGCTTGCTTGAAGACAATATTTCAGGCGACAAGATGCTCTTGCAGATTGGGCCGGACGGTTTGTCGAAGTTCTCCAGCTACAAGAACCTCACTGTCGATTCCATAATAATGCGTTCGAGCCACGAACAGATTGTTGACGCGGCGATTGAGGGGAAGCTCCGCACCGGTGAGTTCATGACAATCTACAAGAATTTTCCAGCCGGCAAACTTACCCACACCGAGAAAATCTGCCAGGACTGGTTCCGCTATCAGGAGGATATGCCGCAGTTGGATTGGGAGCTGACAGATTCGGTCACTACCATTTCAGGCTATGAGTGCCACGGCGCGAGATGCAACTTCCGAGGCCGTGAATGGTGGGTTTTCTATACCGAGGATATACCTCTTTCCGACGGTCCATGGAAACTATACGGGTTGCCCGGCCTGATAATGAAGGCCACGGATGAAAAGGGGCATTACACTTTCGAGTGTATCGGCATCAAGTCGAGGGCTGACCGGCCAATCACGGTATACAAAGTGCCTTTCAATGAGGTGAGCCGCCGTGACTATTATGACACACGCCATCGCTATGAGGTGAATCCATATGCCTATTATGAGGCGACGACGGGAAACCATGTCACAGTCACCGATGAAGCGGGGAATCCGACACTTGATGCCTACGACCCGATCGAGCTGCAGTTTGATTACCTTGAGCTTGACTGGAACAAATGACACGATACAGCTTTTTCATACTTTGCATTCTGCTCGGTCTGCTGCCGGTGATGGCGGCAGACCGGGGGGAATTGCGCGGGCTGGTGAAGGATGGGGAGACAGGTGAACCTGTCGCGGGGGCGATAGTGAAGGGCAACGGCTCGTTCACCACCACTGACAGTGATGGCCGCTTCCTGTTGCCGTTCAAGGCCGCGACAGACTCGGTGTCGTTCAGGTGTCTGGGTTACCGGACGCTGACGTTGCCTGTGTCAGCCAATCTGTCGGAGGTCTGTCTCATTCAGCAGGCCACACAACTTAAAGATGTGATAGTGGAGGCTCCTGACATATATGCCAGAGGAGACACTCTTGTGTTCAATGTCGCCCGGTATGCCAACGCCAAGGATAATGCGATCATAGATGTCATCAAGCGTCTTCCGGGCATAAAGGTGAAGGAGGACGGTACCATCGAGTATCAGGGAAAACCGATAAACAGGTTTTATCTTGACGGGAATGATTTCATCGGGGGGCAGTATGGACTGGCCACAAACAACATATCCTATAAGGATGTGAAATCGGTGGAGGTGATGGAGAATCATCAGCCGGTCAAGGCTCTCGAAGGGATTGAATTTCCGGAGGAAGCGGGGATAAACCTGAAATTGAAGGATGATGCCCGTAGCCGCTGGGTGGGTGTCGCCCAGGGGGCTGCCGGTGTCGAACCGTTCCTTTACGACGGGTCGCTGTTCACGATGCGGATGGCCCCGAAAATGCAGAATATGTTCACCCTGAAAGCCGACAACACGGGATGGAACCCCGCAGGCGAGATTCTTGACCATGATGTGGACATGATGTTCAGGGCTGATTATGCGGAGTCATTATGGCCGGAGTATATTTCGGCCGACATAGTCAACGCGCCCCTGTCTGAGAAACGTACCCGCGACAACTTGTCGTGGCTTGCAAACGGGATTACCGCATGGCGGTCGGGTGACACGTCGATGCGGCTCAAACTCGACTATATGGGTGACCGTCTTGACTACAATTCAGGGGTGACGACAGATTATTTCAGTCAACAGATACCCACATTTGTACAAAACAACAGTCAACGCATCCAGACCCATGATCTTTCGGCCCAGTTTTACAGCGAGACCAACAAACGGGGATATTACTTGAAAGAGAAACTGACCCTTGGAGGGGAATGGGGAAAATCAAATTCCGCCATAACCGGTTCGTCAGACATCACTCAGTTGGTTGATAGGAAGAGCCTGTCGGTATGCAACGACCTCAAACTGGTGAAACGCAACGAAAAGAGGCTGTTCACACTCATTTCGCGCAACTCTTTCGGACATCGTCCCGATTGCCTGAGCGAATCGGGAGATGAGAATGCCACACAGGGTCTCACAATCACAGAATTCAGAAGCACCACTGAAACAAGGGCCGGGAAACTGAGCCGGTTCTGGAAATACTATCTTACCGCCGCCTTGGACCTGGATTATCATCGTATGCGGAGTGACTTGTCCGGGATGGGGAGGTTTGACAACATCGTCTCTAATAATGCTTTCCTCTCTGATGTCTCGGCGACTCCGCAGGTCGATTATGAAAGGAATGGATGGAGGGCCTCCCTGCATATGCCATTGAAATGGCTCCACTATAATGTCGGAGGAAGTCACGATTATGTGAACACATCGCCACAGTTGGGTGTCAGGCGGCAACTCACGGCCAAATCCGAACTGTCGGGGATGGTGACATATGCCGTCAGTTCGCCACAGCCCTATTTGAATATTTACACTCCGGTATTGGCTGATTACCGCAATCTGTTTATCGCGTCCAATCCCGACAAATATTCTCAGGATGTGAAGGTGTCGTTTTCTTACCGATACCGCAATCCGATGAAGTCGCTGTTTGTCAATCTGTCAGCGGGGTATGGGTATCGGCGCAGTTCCATAATGGCCAATCAGCTGTTTGTCGGGGATTTGATAATCTCAACCTATGCCGACCGGCTTTACGGAAGCGATAACTGGTATATGAAGGGTGGTCTCAGCAAGGGACTCGGCCACAGCAAAATGGTTGTGGGGGTGGAGGGTAGTGTCTCGCTCGCGTCAGCCTCATCGATGCGTGAAAGCTCGGTTGTCCCTTTCAGTCAGGCGACAGCCCAGCTGAAACCATATTTCAAGGGGAGCATTCTCAGGTGGCTCTCGGCAAACTATGATGGGAGTTATGGATTCTCAAGGCTCGACATAAACAATGACCGGAGCAGTTACCATACTTTACATCAGAATCTTTTCGCGACGATTATTCCGAATGACCATGTTCAGTTCACCCTCGGCGCGGAGCATTTCCTCACACATTTCCCGGAAGGGAACAACGCCGGTCTGATATTGCTTGACGCATCGGCTGTCGGCAGGCTCAACGACAAAGTGAGACTGACCCTCACCGCAGACAACATTCTTGACCAACGCAACTACAAGTATGTGAATTACGGCACACTCTCCCGCTCGGAACAAGTCTTCAATATCAGGCGCCGCTCAATCCTTCTCTCCCTTCAATACCGTTTCTGACATGCGGTCATTCTATAATGAGACTATCATAGATGCGGCGGTGTCGTCGGCAACTTTGTCCCCCTTGGTCTGGCGGATGATTTCGATGGCGAACGGTAAGGTTGTGCCGGGGCCTTCAGAAGTGACCAGATTCGGGGCGGTCACGACTTTTTCCTCGACATATTCACCTCCGTTGGCGTTGATTTGATCTCTTAAACCGGGATAGCATGTCGCTTTCTTGCCTTTCAGGATTCCCAAGGGAGCGAGAACCACAGCCGGTCCGGCGCATATCGAGGCTATGCGGCCGCCTTTGTTGAAATGTTCGAGCAGCATCCGGGAGACGGCCTCGGATGCGTGGAGGTTGGGAGCCCCGGGTACACCTCCGGGCACGATAAGCCAGTCGGCATCACTGATATCGATGTCAGAAATCAGTGAATCGGCAACGATTGTCTGGCCGGTGGCGCCTTTGATTTGAAGGGTGGAATCGACGGCCACCGCCACAACGGGGATTTCAGCCCGGCGGAGCGCGTCGATGGTCGCCATCGCCTCGATTTCCTCAACCCCTGGGGCGAGGAAGATATAAGATTGTTTCGCTTTTATAGTCATAGCGCAAAATGACAAGATTGCCACAAGGGCCAATCTTCTTAATGAGAACATATCCTTATCGATTTATACACAATGATAAAACACCCGCCGCCCCCAGACGGTTCTATTTTTTCTTTGACTTCGGAAAAGGCAGATGCTCCCACAAGGTCTCAATCACTTTAAGAGTCTGCTGACGATTACGGAAATCAAGGATATATCCCTCTTTCGCCCCTTTGTATGCGCAACCGGTCTCCGCATCCGACATCAAGTCGGCAATACACGGCAGTTTTTTGACAAAGGCCATGTTGTCACATGCCGTTATCACGCATTTTTCATTCACATAGATGACATACTCGCCCATCATCTTGCGGGCGCGTATTTCGCCCAAAGGAGCAAGTGTCTCGCAGACGGATTCTATGAATTCAGCGGTACAGGCCATGATGTTTACGCGGGGGGGAACAGTGAGCAGAAACCTTGTTTGTTGAACTGATAATACATCTCGATACGTTCTGGAGAGTCATTCTCAAGAAGCAGAAGCAATTCCCGCGTGAATTCAAGCACGCCGGAACCGTTGGCTGTCACGACACCGCCGTCTGAGATGGCCTGCTGATGAAGGTAGCCAGCCGGGTTGGTATAGTTCTCTGCGCCCCATATTTTCAGCTGGCTGATTCCATTTCCGGTATGTTTTATGTCGTTTAGGAATCTATTTTTTGCCAGGAAGGAAGCACCATTGCAGATTGCTCCGACAATTTTTCCGCTCTTGATGGCTTTCTCCACAACCGGCACCACGCTTTCCGCGGCTGGAGTCAACCAGCCGTAACCACCAATAAGCACCAGCGCCGCATAATCGTCAGGCATATCCCCGAAAGTATAGTCGGGAATGACTTTGAACCCTCCAATGGCAGCCACCGGTTCGCGAGACTCCGCCACAATCTTGTTGACATATTTCGGATTTGGTTTTAGCTGTTGCTCGTCACTGCTGACGGCTTCCATCAGATATACCATTTCATGGGCGGCAAAATCCGGCAAAAGTATGTAAAGTATTTCGTTGCTCATATTTACTAATTAAACTTAGTGATGAAATCATAGAGAAGAGGGAGGTGTTTGGCAAATCGGGTAATTTTTTTGTGAAAAAAATGTGCCCTTATATCCGCTTTGACATTTTCAAACAAGCTGGTTGTTTTCTTATAAGCAGGAAGGATTTGCTGCTCAGCCTCAGAGATTACAGTGACCACCTCCCTTATGGAGTCGAAAGCTTCCTCTAAGTTTCTATTGCTTAGCTTGCATACGATCTGTTCAATTTCATCATCCTCGTTCCAGATAAATACCACAAGGCAAGGTAAGTCTTGGGATTCCTCCAATGAAAACACCTCAAGAAATTTTCTGTTTTCATTAGGTTCGACCCAGGTTTGAACCATCATTTGGAATGAACCAGGCATAGAGGAGTATGGGATTCGATAACGTCCCGAGGCTAAAGGCTTTACCGCAAATATCGGCCATCTGGGACCAGATATCTCGTCTAACTCATTCCAAAAGGCAGCATCCTCTAAGGTTTTTACGATATATGAATGACGACGAGTATACATTATAAAGCCGAAAATGCGGGATTCGGCAGAATCGCATTTTAACCTCAGTGCGGTTAATCCGAATTCTTCTTCAAGGGGGAACATACGTTGCTGTTTAACGGTTGCTGATTCAAAAGCAAAGATAATAAAACTAATGCATTCTACACCGCATAGCCTACGGAAATTCCTCGGAATGCACCACCACATCGGCTTCGAGCAAATCCCGTAACAGATGATGCCAACCGTTAGTATCAGATAGATACAGTATCCTCAAAACATACAAATTGGAAGGGCTTCTCAATGCCCGCTGGCCACTGGGCGCATATCTCTTGCCAAGTCCAAAATAAAGGTTGAGTAATTGAGTCTGTAAGAAATTCTTTGCAAAAGCAAGAGATATCGTTATTAGTGGATGGATTCTTCGCGTCGGTAATAAATATTACCTTTTTTGATTCCGAGTCTTCGCGTATGATATTGCGAATCAACTGATAATACTGAATGCAATCCTTCTCACTCAGCGATTTTTTGGTGATTTCAGAAATTCGATTCTCAGGGCGCGTGAGCATTGTCCGTCAATATTTCCCTCGTGATATGTGTTCATATCTTCGGGCGTGACTGGGTAACGCTCATATCTGTCGGCGTCCCATTGGCGCATAAGATACTCGTTTTTAAGCCACGATGTAATCACAGCGGCATCTGAAGGTTGATATGAACGTAATGTGAGGCTCATTTGCGTTTGGCGATAGGGATTCTAAGAACGGTTTTCATCTTTTCGGGACTGCATTTTCTCGGATCAGAAAGATATATCTCATGGTGGCGGCGACTCGGTGTAATATCCTTTAAGTAACCGTTTGATTCAATATACCTGTCAATAGCATCAAGAGACATCGACTCTGTGTCGTATGACCCGGTATGCATGATTTGCGAACATAGACCTTCCTCAAAACTCATATGGTAAAGAGAGGAGCAATCAAGTCCTTTTTTACGGCACACCTCTCTTTTGGCCCATTCCACGTCATCATCCTCCACAAAATCGGGAACACGTATCATTGCAATCCATCGGAAAGCAGACTTATCTGTGAAATCATCTGTGATGGTATTGTCAGTCCACCATAGACCCTCAAGTGGAGGTACGACGTATTCAAAGAAACCATCGATACGGTAATCTGTCTTGTAACTCATTTTCAGAGCATAAGCCACAGGATAAAGAATGCCTAAAGCCTGCTGGTATTCTCCGTCCGGCTCATTAGGGTTTCCATTGCCATTGACAGCGATAAACTTCATCTCAGGCACTTCCACGATAGTTGGAGTAGCCTTAGGCATATACAGTCCCTTGTATTCTTTCTTGTAGTCAAACGCCATTTCTGAACTTTTTACCGTTATAATTCTGTTTTACCTCGTCGATTGACTTGCCGCCAATGCCAAAGTTCTCGTCCGGCAACTCCTTTATGGCAACAGTGAAAAACTGCTCCCGGGATATGGGTTATCTCGGAGGTCGTGGCTGTAAGACTCTTAATCAACTGTTGTTTCTGTTCTGCGGTCAACTGCCCGCTCTCGATTGATATACTCGATTGATATATAAGGCATAATCAGAAGATATTTTTGAGAGCATCATTGCCGAACATCGTCGGAGTAAATTCCACAATCTGATAATTGGCGATACCGTTGATGTTGAACGGTTTTTTTGCAATTATGGCATCCACTACAGTATGGTCGTCTGCTTTAATCATAAATCACTCCGCCCACCTGCGGTGTCTGTGGCCCGGAAGCAATGAAATCACCTGTGGCGTAATGTTTAGCGAGATATTCACGGTGTGCGGCAAGGAATCTATCAACCTCGCTCAACGTTTTCTTATATGTATGAATTGCTATAAACATATCAATATTCTGAATTTTCACGGTTTGAAATTATAGTGTCGAAGTTGTCGCGCCCCCAGTTGATGAGGGCTTCGACATGAGGCAAAAGTGTTCTGCCGAAGTCCGTTACCGAGTATTCTGTCCGTGGAGGTACGTCCGGGAACAGTTCACGGCGGATTATGCCGTCCGTGGTCAACTGTCTGAGAACTTGCGAAAGCACTTTCTCCGATACCGACGGGATGTTTCGGTACAATTCATTGAAACGCACCGGCTCGTTCTCGGATATCTTCACGAGAACAACCATTGCCCATTTGTTGCCCAGCCATTCAAGCATCGGAGCAGCCTTGCAATATTCGTAGTCTAATTTTTTTGCCATTGTCAACAATGCAAAAATGGTTGATTATTAGTAATACTGACTTTTCGGTAAGGGTCAAACCTCTTGGTAAGTCATTGCTTTCACTCTGATAATCACCTAATTTTGCACTGCGAAGTTACAAAAAATAAACGAGATATGATATACCCGGAACTACATTTCACAGGGCAGGTATGGCGACCGCCATACGAAGCCAACTCACAACTCCTGCAACTTACGTCGGGATGCACATGGCACAAATGCAAGTTTTGCAGCCTTTATCACGGTACACCGTTCCGTATGTCACCGTTATCGGAAGTGGAGGAAGACCTGAAAGTCATCCGCCGGTGGCAGCCACGCGCCCGACGTGTCTATCTCACAGGGGCAAATCCATTCGCATTGAGTTATGACAAATTAATGGATGTAGCTTTCCTTTTGAGAAATTATCTGCCACACATGGTATCTTTCGGAATGTTTGCCCGTGTGACAGATATCAGGCAAAAGTCAGTGGAGGAGCTGAAGAACCTGAGACATCTCAAACTCGACAGCATCAACATCGGCATCGAAACAGCACACGACCCGACACTGGAGCGTATGAACAAGGGTTATCATGCTTCCGACATACTCGAACAGCTTTCAAAACTTGACGAGGCAGGCATCCGCTACAATGTGTTTTATCTCAACGGGCTCGGAGGCAAAGGCAACGGCGAGGCAAGCGCGATAGCCACCGCGGATGTACTGAACAAACTGCATCCCTGCATCATCAATATCGTTTCACTGACGATATTTCCCGAATCTCGATTATATCAGGAGGTATTGGACGGCACATACATAGAGGAACCAGAGATTGAGCGTCTGGTAGAGATGCGTACTCTTATCGATCGACTGAATATCAAGGTCAATCTGTTAGGACATCATATTTCCAATACGGTACCAATCACCGGAGCATTGCCGGATGACAAAACCGCAATTCTCCGTGAGTTTGACAAAGCGATAGCCCAGTTTCCGGAAAAGGAATTGAAAGCCTATCGGAACAGGATATGGCATCTGTGAAGATTTCGATCCTGCTTTCAGCCTGCTCATTTTGGGCAGGCTTCTTTTCGTTGGTACATCGACCATAGAATCAATTAATGGAATTTCAGGGTAATCCTATTTCTATGAGTGGGATGTGGATTGGCACGGAATTTGCAGGTAATAGAATTGTGTGATCAATAGGCACACAGCTAAAATTGAAACGGATTAATCCTGCGTTTGTTTAACTAAAATTATTAAATTGTGATGTCAATTACATTGGAAAATCTTGCTAAATTAGGAGCAAGTATGATTGTTGATGCCGAGGGCATGATGAGTAGCGCCTTGGAATCAATTGCAAAAAAATGCGCAGAAAGCGGGGCCAAGCTGTATATCAAAAATGCGCATAAGCTGATGTCTATCGCTCTAGAGAGTATTGCTAAGGCAGGTAAGGGGAATGTGACCTTCGATTTCTCGAACGATAAGAAAAAGTAGGTTCCTTCAAGTGTCGGTAATCAAAGAGGCTGTGTTCAAAATAGGCGATCCTCTGTTTTTCTCTGTCGATAATTTCCGGGAGCGCATCCTGCATACGAGGCGTTTTATAATGGCTTGACCGGATTCGATAAAGAGGAGTTCAAACGCTTCCACCGGTCTCACCCTACGCTGACCAATCAGGAAGCGATGTCGATGTTCAAGCTCAACCACGGACACTCCCAATGCATGGGAATGTCTCACGGATTATAGCCCCAACGCCACCGAGAGAGACTTCTCCTCCCTCGGTGGCTATATTTTATAATGCATCTACATTGCCGGATTGTATATTTTGAATAGAGCTTTGGATTTTTTCAATGGGCCAGTTCCACCATTGTATCTCCATAAGTTTCTGTATAACTTCCGGTGCGAATCTTTTACGAATCTCTTTCCCCGGAACACCGCCAACGATTGAATATGGCTCTACATCTTTGGTGACGACAGCTCTTGTACCGATAATCGCTCCGTCACCAATGCGGACTCCGGCCATGATGACTGCGTCATAGCCTATCCATACATCATTGCCAATCACAATATCGCCTTTGTTGTCCCACGCTGTGGCCACTTCTGATTTCGGCAAATTCCATTCCTCAAAGAACAAAGGGAAGGTATAGGTAGAAAGTGATTTAAGCGTATGGTCGGCGCAGTTGAAAATGAACTTTGCACCGCAGGCTATCGAACAGAACTTACCGATAATAAGCCTGTCATTATTTATCGGATAATGATAGAGGACATTGTTTTTCTCGAAGTCTCGTGGATCATTCACAAAATTGTTGTATATTGTGAAATCTCCGACCTCGATTGTCGGGCGCGTGACAATCGATTTCAGATACACCGTCTGTGTATCACCGGTTCTTGGATAAATCTTGTCGTTCTTCATTTTGGGATTATCAGCTTATACATAGTTGCTATATCCTCCGCTACCATCTCGAATTTTGACTTTTCAATCAAGATGTTCTGCCCCGTCATAATATAAGAGGGTATAATGCGTATCCCTTTATAGAAAATTTCGGTATTACGCAATTTGTAGGTTGATATACTTGGAACGGCATTTTTCCCGGATTCTTTCTTGCTGATGGTGTTGAACGCTTTTTTTGCAACATCCCCCATCAACATGATAACCTTAAGATTAGGAAACAATTGAATTTCACGTTCAAGAGCAGGCAGACTTTTTTCAATACTTTCCTTTGAAACAGCGTATTCCGATTTAGGAGTCTTGACAGCGTTTGTTATATAAATGCCGAGGTTCAATATATCATGAATGCTGTTTACCTCAATACCGGCATGTAGAAACAGAGGTATAGTAGTCGACATATATGCTGAATCGAGTTTTCCATAGAAATCATCGTCAGAATCAATAGGTACAACTTCGTTTATCATGATAGCCTGTATCGTTTCCGGCTCGACAATTACGTCATTAAACGTCAATTTTTTTGTATTTTCGGAAAATTGCTGCAACTCTGCCTTTACATTCATAATCTTATTCTTTTAAGGATAAAACTCATATTTTCGCCAAGATTGCGCATGTTTGCCATACCTTCATCATCATTTATGACATCTCCTACATTCTTGCCGTAAACCATATTCCAGTATGTTGAGCCAACAACAATCATCTCCTTATTGAGCATAAAATGGTTCATGGTATCGACAGTTGTCATTCCTCCGCCACGACGAACAGCTGCAACCGAAGCTCCGACCTTATGGTGAAGAAGTCCGGGATTGGTGGCGACAACGACACCGGCACGCTCCAGAAACGCTTTCATTTTGGCCGAAACGTCGGCGGAATAGACCGGGGAACCGAGTATGATGCCGTCGGCATCGACCATTCGGCTGAATATCTCCGCAAAACCGTCTTTGGTAAACACACAGTTACCTCGACCTTTGCAGGCGAAACATCCCCGGCATGGCTGAATCTCATAATCAGCCAACTGTATCAGCTCTGTTTCAATGCCTTCTTTGTTCAGTTCATCAAATACTTTGCCGATAATGATAGCCGTGTTGCCGTCGTTGCGTGAGCTTCCGTTAATACCGATTACTTTCATAGCTTCTGGTGCTGTTCCATCTCAATACAATTCCATGTTTCGCCCAGACACTGATAGCTTTCTGCCTCCGGTCTTGAAACTCGATGAAAACCGGCGGCTTCATAGCAACGAATGGCGGACGGATTATTTTCAAAGACACCGAGCGATACTTTTGTAGCTCCAAGCGTTTCAAAAGCATATTTGACTGCCTTTGTAACAAGAGCTTTGCCTAAACCGCACCCACGTTTTGAATCATCGACAATAACGAATCCCAATCGTTGCTCCGTAGGCCTGTCAGCCGGAGTGCGCAAGGTGATGTACCCGACAATATCATCGCCATCCGTCATTGTCAGAGCGCGAGAGCGTTGTCCGTCAATATTTCTCTCGTAATATGTGTTAATATCTTCGGGCGTGACAGGATAATGTTGGTATCTGTCGGCACACCACTGGCGCATTAAATACTCACTTTTGAGCCACGATGTAATCACGGCGGCATCCGAAGGCTGATATGGGCGTAATGTCAGGTTCATGGTTTGTAGTTGCGTTTAATCTCGTCGATTGATTTGCCGCCAATACCGAAGTTCTCATCAGGTAGTTCCTTAATGGTAACAGTGAAGAACTGTTCCGGAATATGAGTTATCTCAGAGGCGGTTGCTGTCAGGCGTTCTATGAGTCGTCGTTTCTGTTCAGCGGTTAATCGTCCGCTTTCTATTGATATATATGGCATACCGCTAATTGTTTTGAATATTTCGTTTATTAAGGTATTTACTTATTCCCATTGCAGTCCACCCGATAATCAAATAGACAGAGGCATATATGATAAACCACACTTCCCTAATGTTAAAGAACAGCCACGTTCCGGCAAGAAATGCGATGGACGATACCAAAGGCAGATTCCACATCCGGCGTATATCTTTGCCGCAACGGAATCCAAGTATAGCGGAATATATCGGATTGACAATGAAGAACAATATCATGCACAATGCCATTCCCGAACATTCCGACGCAAGTCTGGCCACAGCAAACGGAAACGCGAACATCACCGCAACAGTAACGGCAATCCAAGTTGTGATTACTTTGCGACTTTCCATAGCAGCTTACAGTTATATAGCCAGACAATCTAACTATTCAATTTTTCCAGCGTTTGAGATGCGGGAAGAATTGGCGCATTTGCTCTTTCATCTGCTCGACTGTAAGATTCTGACCGGAGTTTTTGTTTATCTCCTCGGTGAACTGGGCGCAGTGGTCTATCATCTGCTCCATAGTCATATCCTGCGTGAATTTGCCGTCCTTGTAACAGTAGATACAGTAATCTTCGTTGGGCGTGCCATCAGCATTCGTACCGAGGATTTCACTTGTGAGAGGAATTCCGCAGCTCTGACAGAATTTCATTTCCATTGTTTTTTCTTTTTGCCCATCAGTCCGACAGGGCGATTCGTAAATACAAAAGCGCGGACTGCCAATGCAGCATTCTAAGTCGAAAGTCGTAGGAAACCTAAATGCACGAATGTAGTATGGCAGCCCATGCTGTATGCGTGAGAACCACTATACTATCCTTCTGCAGTGTCTTGAATTTCCTACGTTCTCGACTTACAAGAGAGCATACCGCTTCTTATTTCTAAAATGTCATAGGCAGTTTTTACTATATGCCTATATTTGTGTCAACCCTACCGCAAAGTTACGAAATTATTATGAGATTTTAACGGTTAAACGTGGTGATCTGGCGGAATTTTGGCTGAGGTCACCACATTTTTACAGTCTGATTTACAGTCTGATGATGGTTTAAGTCTGTTAAAGTTTGGGGTTATGGAGCGGTGACGTGGGGCTGAATGATGCTGAATGATTTTTAATAGATATAATTTGTGTGCTGATTATCAGTATATTAACCAATCGCAATAAAAATACGCGCCTGTTGCGACAAGCATAATGTACAATGATACAGCACGTTAGTATGGGTGTGGATGAATAAAAGACCGCTAACTTATTGAGAATTAGCTGCCTTTTGTGGTGCCACCAGCACCATTTTTAATGAATTGTAATGAATCGTGGTGAATAGTCTTAAATGTTATTACGCTATATATCAACCGAATTAAACTGAACTAAATTTGTTTTCAGGTGTTAATATTCAAGAATTATAGGTAACTTTATAGGTAACTTTTGAAAAGTTCCCTATCTTTGCAGTCGGGGAATCGAACTGATGAAGATTCCGACCAACTGACAAAAAAAGTTACCTATCGGGCGGGAATCGAACTTTTGAGAATCTCCCCCAATAGACAAAAAGTTACCTATTGAATTACCTGTAAAGTTAAACGTATTATGGCAAAGACTCTCTCCAGATTCTATATCCTCAAAAAAGACGAGAACAAGGATAAGGCAACCCTTTTCGTAAGGGTACAAGACCCCATACGCAAAATTGATGTCCAGTTTACCACTCGGCTCCGAGTGTCGGTGCCGGAGTGGAAAGTAGCTGTGTCGAGCGAGGACGCATTGGCACGGCATCGCAAGGAGTATCCGAAACTGCATGACAAGCTCGGTCGCATCGAGGTAATGCTCAAACGCGAGATGGAGGCACCGGAATTTAATCGCGAAAAAGTCAAGCATGAGATAATGGCTATCGCAGACCCTGAGAAATCCGAGATTGTGCGCCGCCAGCAGGAGGCCGAAACCATTGCAAGGGAACGAGAGGAACAGCAGCAATGGGAAGAAGCCGAAAAAGCCCGCATTGCGGCTGAAGCGGAACGCGCGAATATCTGGAATTTTCTTGACCGTTTTGTAGAGGAGATAAAATCCGGTAAACGACTTAACGGCAACAACCGCTATACTGCCGGTAGCTGCAAAGCATGGAGTAGTTTCCGAAAACTCTATAACGGATTTGATTCGCGCCACAAGTTGACATGGGCGGATGTTGACCGTGCGTTGGTGACGAAGTTTCTCGATCACCTTCATAAGCTCGACTACATGTGCAGCTCTGTCAACAAGTATCTCGTATCCTTCCGTGCTATGGTGGGCTACGCATATGAGGACGGACTGCACAACAACGACCGTGCGTTGAGCTGTTTCTCCAAACGTAAGGTTGAGGAAAGCGACAAGGCTGTCGAAATCTATCTTACCGAAACAGAGTTGCAGGCATTGGCGGAAATGGAGTTGACTGGACTTAAAGACCAAGTGCGTGATATTTTTCTTGTCGGTTGCTATACCTGTCAGCGCGTCAGTGACTATAATAATATCCAGCCGGAAGACTTCACTACAACGGCAAAAGGCACACCGATTATCCGCCTTGTCCAGCAAAAGACTCGCAACGAGGTGAAGATTCCGATAATGAATCCTAACCTCGAAGCCATCTGCAAGAAATACGAGTATAATCTCCCCTCGGTGGTTGACCAGATTCTGAACCGTTACATAAAGGAGATACTGAAAGACCTCTCCGAGAAGGTGCCGACACTTGCGGTCAAGGTGCCGACAAAGCTGACAATGAAACAGAAAGAAAAGGAGAAAGCCGGAGAACTGACGGTAGAGCGCAACGACAAAGGGGAAGTTATGATGCCCCGCTACGATTGCGTTACTACCCACACTGCCCGACGCAGTGGCATTACCAATATGTATCTCTCCCACAAATTCACTATCGTACAGATGATGCACGTCAGCGGTCACAAGACACAAAAGACCTTCATGGACTACATCAAACTCTCATCAGATGAAATCGCCGATGAGATAGACGCAATCGTCAACGGGGCAAAAGAAGAAGTGTTCTAAAAGGCTTGATGCCTGACTTGTAGCCCGACTTGTGCGTTTTGCATGAGTCAGATCCCCGATGTAGTGGACCAAGATATTTTTCTTTTGCACAGTCGTATATTAGGTTTGGTTTATCGGGCATATATAAAGCCCGAACCAAACCAATATGACTTGTAGAAGCCACGACGGTGCCAAATGTGGCTAAAAATATATGATTTGGCACTCTGATGTAAATGAGCACAAGAGGGTGGATTCACGACGGTGCCAAATCAACAAATTTAGCCTCACATTTGGCACCGTCGTGGATTTTTCGTAAATTTGCAGTCTAAAACAAACTCTATGATAGGAAGAAAACAAGAAATAGAACTGTTGGAGCAAGCATATCATTCTAACCGTTCGGAGTTTATAGCCATCTACGGTCGTCGCCGAGTTGGCAAGACGTTCCTTGTACGGCAGTTGTTCGCGGATAAATTCGCCTTCACATATTCAGGAATGCCCAATGTCTCGACTAAGGTTCAACTCCACAATTTCTATAAGGAATTACTGGCGCAAGGGTGCAAGGCTCAGTCTGCTCCAAAAAATTGGACTGATGCGTTCTTTATGTTAAGGGAACTTGTCGCATCTAAGCCGGAAAGCAAGAAGGTCATATTTCTTGATGAACTACCTTGGATGGATGGTCGTCAGTCAAGTTTCCTTCCTGCATTTGAGAATTTCTGGAATGCATGGGCTTCCGCTCGAAACGATATACTCCTTATAATCTGTGGTTCTGCTACATCATGGATTGTAAAGAAAATACTCCACAACAGAGGTGGGCTGCATAACAGGCTCACGAATCAAATCTGTCTTCAGCCATTTAATCTGAAGGAGTGCGAGGATTATGTAAAAGAAATGGATCTACCATTAGACCGCCAACAGGTAATCGAGGGATACATGCTCTTTGGTGGTATCCCCTTTTATTGGTCGCTTCTTGAACGGAATAAGAGCCTTACACAGAATATAGACCTGCTATTTTTCGGAAGGAATGCAAAACTTAAAGATGAATTTCAGGAACTCTATAGGTCATTGTTTGCCAAACCGGAAGTCTACGTCGAGATAATAACGGCTCTCGGGACTAAGAAGGTCGGAATGACACGAGATGAAATCATAAGTACCGCAAAACTTGGTAGCGGAGGAAAGTTGACGGCTTATCTTGAGGATTTGGAAAGCTGTGGATTCATCCGCCGTTATCAAGCTATTGGATCTAAAACAAAGAATGCTCTATATCAGTTAGTCGATAATTTCACATTATTTTATTTCCGTTTTATGGATGGAAAGAATGTCACAGATACCAATTACTGGTCTAAGATACAGACTGCACCAATATATCACAGCTGGAGCGGCTTCGCGTTTGAGAGGGTGTGCCTCTTACACTCAGAGCAGATAAAGAAGGCTCTTGGAATAAGTGGAGTTATCACTAACGAATACTCATGGCGTACAGCTGCCACTGATGAACATCCCGGAGCGCAGATTGACCTATTGATTGACCGAAGCGACAAAGTGATTAATCTTTGTGAGATTAAATATTCCGACAATCCTTATACCATTGATAAGAAATATATGGAGAACCTGCGTAATAAAGTTGCTTTGTTTCGCCAGATCACAAAGACACGTAAAGGAATCGCCCTGACAATGATAACAAGTTCCGGACTTGTGAAGAACTCCTATTCGATGAATAATATCCATTCGCAAATCACAGCCGATGACTTGTTTGTGGACGCATAAACCCCATAAGTTGCCGACAAATAAGCAGAACCATCAGGAATGAAAGGCTGAGCATTACTGTTTTTCTTTTGCCCAGCCATACTTATAGTTGGGTTTGGTTTATCGGGCATATATAAAGCCCGAACCAAACCAAACTGTTATAACGAGCAGACAAACCTGAGACCATCCAAACTGAGAAAAAGAAACAACATCCAAAGATATGGCGCAGCTTAACGATTTTATGACGAGGATTGACCTGTCGGTGCTGAATGATTACATCGCGGCTAATGGCAGGTGCGTTGTCTATGCCAAGGGCGAGAGGATTGTTCAGCAGGGGCAATTGTGCCGCTATGTGGGTGTGGTAAAGTCGGGATATTTCAAATATGTGGCTCTTAATTCAAAGGGGCAGGAAGTAGTAACGGGCTTCTCTTTCGAGGGTGAAGTGGTTACTGACTATGTGCAGGGATTCCTGTATGACCAGCCTTCGCTAACCTCTATTGTCGCTGGATGCGATGCCGAGGTTCGGCGGGTGTCGGTGGAAGATGCGCGACGGTTTATCATAGAGCGCAATCCCGGCTTCGTGGCCGAGGTTTCCTCCAATCTGTTGCAAGAGGCTTATTGCCGTTATTTGAATATACTTGTAAAGACACCGGCAGAAAGGTTCCATGAACTTGTCTCCCGCTATCCCGGCGTTACACATAATCTGCCTATTCAGGAGATTGCTTCTTATTTAGGTATATCACGCCGTCAGTTGCACCGCATCCGTGAGGCTGAAAGTGCCGCCGATGCCTCCGAATGTGAGGATGTTTAATAAAAACATCGCGCTGCGCTGATTTTCATGCCCGATGGGACATTTGTCACATCGAATGTCGATTATTCGTTGTAACTTTGCTTAATTACAGATAATAGACACATGAAAAAGCAACGGGCTAAGATAATAGGCATCGCACGACATCGCCTTTCTACCGATGGCGATGGAGTCACTACGCTTGTTGCCTTTCATGGCTGTCCGCTCCGTTGTCGATATTGCCTGAATCCGCAGTCGCTGGGCGACGGAAACCGATTCATAGAGTATTCGCCGCAGTCGCTTTATGATGAAGTTAGGATTGATGAATTGTATTTTATCGCCACAAACGGCGGCGTGACATTCGGCGGCGGCGAGCCTTGTCTGCGCCCGCAGTTTATCCAGGAGTTTCGCGAACTGTGTGGCTCCGCATGGCAGCTCAACTTGGAAACATCGCTTAACGTGCCGTTGACAAACATCGAGGCTCTGCTCCCGGTGGTCAACACCATGATTATTGACATCAAGGATATGAACCCCGACATTTACCGTTGCTATACGGGGCAGTCAAACGACCATGTCCTCTACAATCTCCGCCTGATAGCCGAAGCCGGTCGACAACACGACTGCATCGTCCGCATACCGCTGATACCGGGCTGTAATACCGACACCGACCGAGAGAAAAGCCGCAAGGCTCTTGAAGCTCTCGGCTTCGACCGATTCGATCTATTCACCTATAAAATCCGCAAACACTGACTATGGCACGAGGAAAGCAGACCTGCAAGATACTGAAAGAGATACGTCGGCAGATTGCCGAGGCTAACGACATCGAGTTTGTCACATCGGAATGTCGCTTCAAGGGCAACTGTATCGGCACATGCCCCAAATGCGAAGCCGAGGCGCACTACCTTGAGGAGCAGCTCCACGCCCGCTCTCTCGCCGGTAAAGCTATTGTCCTCGCCGGTATCTCGGCGGGCATGATTCTTATGTCCGGGTGCAGCGGCACATCTTCATCGAATCAGTCTGACGAAACTTTGACAGGTGATTCGATAATACCCATTGAGCAAACAGAGGAAGTGCATAGCAGTGAAATGGAAAGCTGCGCATCAGCAATCAACGACACAGTTCTAAGTGAACCGAAATATTTGTGTGGCATCAAGGAGGGCGAGATTGCCAATACCACTAATGAAGTAGTAACACAAGGTGAAATGCCGGATGGACAGCCGAAAAATCCAGATGAAAGTGGAATTTACAGTTCTGTTGAACAGCAGCCACAATTTCCGGGAGGTCCCGCTGAAATATTACGTTTCATAGGTCAGCATTTGAAATATCCCGAAAAGCAATTAAAGGAGGGGGTTCAAGGTCGTGTGGTTGTGCAGTTCTATGTTGATACATTAGGTCGTGTTTGTGAGCCGAAAATCGTACGAGGTAAAGATCCTGCTCTTGACCGTGAGGCTTTACGGGTAGTAAGATTATTCCCGAATTTCACGCCCGGCATGATTAATGGCAAAAAAGTCAACACATATTTTACACTTCCCATTATATTCAAATTACCCCCTGACTGACTATGGCACGAGGAAAACATACCTGCAAGATACTGAAAGAGATACGTCGGCAGATTGCCGAGGCCAACGGCATCGAGTTTGCCACGTCTGAGTGTCGCTACAAGGGCGATTGCCTCGGCACATGCCCCAAGTGCGAAGCCGAGGTGCACTACCTTGAGCAGCAGCTCCGCGCCCGCTCCCTCGCCGGAAAAGCCATCACCCTCGCCGGTATCTCGGCTGCATCCCTCGCCATGCTCATGCCGATGACTTCCAAAGCACAGACACCAGTAGATATAAAGACTTTATCAAACGATAGCATTGTTACGGCTCGTGTCGATTCCGTAAAAGTCAAAGGAACGGTTAAATGCACGACCGATGTCGATTCAATAGTTACAGAAGAGCTAATTGGTGCGACAGTAGTGAACCTCACAAACGGCAAAGGTACGGCAACAGACATTAACGGAAAATTTGAAGTCGATGCACAAGTAGGCGACACAATAAAGGTGTCTTACGTTGGCTTCAAGTCCAAAACCGTAACCGTCACAGATATTTCACAACCAATCACCGTGACGTTGGATATGAGGAGCGTATTATTGGGTGAAGTTCCGCTTGTAAGGCGAGAGATAAATCATTACCTCGACCTTAAGGTGACTGACGAAAAAGGGAACGTGATTGAACGTGACAATCTTTATATTGAGCGAGTATGGATTGATGAGGACGGAGAGGAAGATTCCGAACATCTATCTCCGGAATACCTTGATGAAAAACACTCTTGTCGGATTTTCTGGGATTATGACTATGCTTTGCAAGACGAAGACGGCAAACCATTGAAAGAAGCGACACTCCGTATAGAGGCAGATGACTACGACGATCCGGTGACAATCAAGGTCAAATATCCCAAACGCAACGCCAAGAAAACCATCAAATTCAAACACAAAAAGAAATAGCTGTAATGGATAAGATTGGTAAATTCATAGCCTCGGCAGTTGTTATGTTCTTATTCATGTTCAGCCTTATATTCTGCTTCGACTCGCCCGACACGTTGACCAATATCTTATTGGTCAGTGCAAACGTGCTGTTTTGGGGCGGCATCCTTTGGCTTATCAACAGGAAAGGAGGCAAGCGATGAAAAACAAGATAATTATTATAACAATAATGCTCACGCTGTCAGCTATTGTATGCAGTGGGCAGTCCTTTCTGTCAAGATATCCGAAACTGACCAAGAAGAACCTTAATGAATTTTTCTCGGACTGGGAAGCGTATTCTGACAGCATTGCATCGAGGGCAGTAAAAAATGACAGCCTGATAGACATGGTGGTGGCTTATAATTATCTGTCCATGCAACTTGAAGGGGGAACTTTTCTGACCGGTAAAAATGCTGCACCGAAATATCATGTGATACCACAATACATCGACGTAGAAAGATATTATCTGGATGTTGACACAACTGTTTTTAACCCTCGCTACGGATTCCCCTATCATTACCCAGAATTGAAAGACAATGAATATAGAATCGACAGCATTATTCCTCAGTTGCCATATCGGGGACTATACCTGACTTCTGATATAAGCAAAACCTTATCGACCTTTGTCGGCGGTTGTAGAAAAGGCGATAAAATAGAGAAAATAAATAAAGGAAATCTCAAGATATTAAAGAAATATATACCGGTTGATTATGGTCATTGGGGCGGTTATTGGTGGTTCACATCATTTCCACTGATTACAAATATCTGTTATGCGGACAATTTGATAGCCGTCAAAATAAGAACAAGTTGGTGGACGGGCGAAGAAACTTGGTATATAAAAAAGGATGATGAATTTGTAAGGCGGGAAGAACCTGCAGGCGTATGGATTGAATAATGAAACAGATTGACAACATCAGCAAAGCATTAACCGACTTTCGCTTGGCTGCAGCTACTCAAGTTGCAGCAACGGAGTGTGGCGATTATAAAAAAGGCAACAATGCCTTTGACCGGATTATTAAGATTCTTAAATATCTCAAGGAATTAGGAAAACTGAATGAATTGGAGGCACTATTGCCTGATTCCAACATAGGAGTAAGAATGTTTGCCGCCTATGGCTTGCTGTCAACATCTCCCAAAATCGCTGTTCCAGTTCTCAAAGAGATCTCACAGAGAGAGGATATACATTCCCTTACCGCAAAAGCGACACTTGAACAGTGGGAACAAGACACTTTAATATATCCATTTTAGTTCTTAGCGTTACGATTATGAATAAGTGGCAGAAAATAGTAGGCATTATAGCCTTTGGAGCGATTGGCTTGTGTTTCGGATGCTCTCGTTCCATAGATTACACTGATGGCGAAGATGTGTTTTATTCCGATTTGCCAAAAGAAGTTCAAGACACTCTTACCTGGTGGGGAGAGCATACAATAATTTCAATAGACGATACCGTAATTGTTGAACTGCCGGATGTAATCTGCTATAACTCTGATTATTCTTTTGTCTACACCAAATTTGGTCCTTGGATTACATCGCGCAAACTAAAGCGCAGGACTGATGGGAAGGAGTGGAGATTTTCCGGGAATCTGAATGTCCCGAGACCGATTGTAGCGATTGGAGACACAATATATATACCGTCTGATTATAATGTAGTCAGTATGGGCGTTGACAGTAATTCCGTTTTTAAAAGACAGCTTCTTAAATAATCTCAAAATGATATGTTTATACGTTCATGGTTCATATCGGCGATTCAACATATTGGAGCCGGGCTTCGGTACGGTTGTCTGCGGCTGTTCCGTCGCGGGCAGAAAGTGTCATACAGGCAAATCCGCTATGGCTCGGATGATTTCAGCGATATGGACCATGCCGACAACAACCTTGCCAACGGATTTCTCGGTTTCTTAGTTTTAGCAGTGGTTCTGATTTTAATAGCCCAATAGTATAAATATGAAGAATGATATATCAATGAAATATTATAAGCTATCACATGACCTGAGGATGGGCAAGAAATACCCACAAGTAGATTGTCTTTGTCCTTTCACGGCATCTCAAATAAGTCCGTGGAATAAACTATTACGTAATCCCGATTTGAAATTCAAATTAAAAAAGGGGGCTATTATGTCAGACTATATCTCCACGACAGCCGGACCTGGGTGTGATATGCTTATATCTCCTGAATTATATGACTGTATCAGGCTTTTCAATGTCATGCCGTATCAGGTTTTTCCAGCTTTAATTGACGCCAATAAAGATATTAGGGAATACTTGTGGTTACATCTATACGGACTTCCTTTCGTGGATTTAATAGACTACAAAAAATCATCATTCATCAGGACAGAGTGGACTATTCCACAAGATTCTATTGCTCTGCAATTGTATCCGGATTTTCTGACTGAAAATCTCTAAGTATCGTTCTGCCTATGTCGGCATCCTCCAATAACTTCTCAAGATCGTCAAATCCTTCATCCCTATTGTCTGCCATACGAGATTTGACGGCATTGGCATAAGCGGGGGCGATAGATTGGGCATACAGAAAAATCTGTTGAAAACCTGAACGGTCGCGCTTGCTCACTTCCTCGGCAAAAGCGCAGTATTCCTCGCGGTGGGTGTCAAGCCATTCCTTTATAAACGACTTGAATTGTTCGTGCGTTATTGTACGGGGTTCTATTTTCATTAATTATGTGATGTAAACGGCGGGACTTAATTACCCCGCAATTTACAAAACCCTCAATTCGATTGAATAGTTCACTCGCCGATATTTATTAAAAAATGTGAAAAGATTTATTTTTCGTTCATTCAGTTGCGTCAACCACGTTTCAGCACCGTTCAAACGAGCGTGTCATAGGTAACTTTATAGGGAACTCGGCAAAATTTGAGTGAAAGGAAAATCGCTAAGCAGTTGAAATTTAACTACTTAGCGATTTTAGAGGTGGTGCCACCAGGAATCGAACCGGGGACACAAGGATTTTCAGTCCTTTGCTCTACCAACTGAGCTATGGCACCGTGAAAGGGAGGTTGGCTTTGTTGAAAGGGGTTTCTCCGTTTCAGCGATGCAAAGTTAGGGAGTTTTTTTGAATTGACCAAATGTTTTGAAGACTTTTTTAACAGGAAATGGATGGCTTCCTGTTTTAGAAAGACTTAACTTGTTTATCCTAAGGGTGAAAGATGTCGGGAATTATTTTATGGTGCGCCTCAGGGGATGTTGAGGAGCTTGTGGGTCTGGAGGGAGAGCGTCCAGGCCGGATGGGCTTTGATGAACTCGATGCAGGCGGCGAGGGTGTCGGCGTTGCGACGACGGCATTTCTCCGCGTCGCTTTCGGTCATCGAGTGGTCGCAGGGCTGCAGGCTGCGGCAGGTGGCAGGGATGGCTTCATACCGCTGTGCGCGCGCCTCGTCGTGGCCGTCATCCATAAAGAGCAGCTTGATTTCATCCACCCTGCGGGGAGCCACCTCCGATGTCTTCGGCGAACAGGTAATCCAGTCGACAGTCTCCGGAATCTCCACCGTGCCGTTGGTCTCGACCTGAACGAAGTACCCTTCCCTGTGCAGCCGTTCCACGAATTCCTCGGTCAGCTGCAATCCCGGCTCACCTCCCGTTACTACGGCGTGTCGGGCCGGAGACCCCTTGATTTCCTCGATGATGTCATTGACGGTCATCTCGCGTCCCTCCTGATGCGACGTGTCGCAGAATGGGCATGCAAGGTTACACCCCGACAGACGGATGAACACCGCCGGATGCCCCGTGAAACGTCCCTCGCCTTGCAGCGAGTAAAAAATCTCATTGACTCTCATGGCAAAACAGATTCAAAGGGCATGCGGCTCTATGCCGTCCACGACATATGCCGCCGTGTTCCCCTCGCTTTCCTGCACCGTCGCCTTGTAACATTCCGGAATCTGCTCCGTGATCCACCGCGCGATATTCTCCGCCGTCGGGTTGAACGGCAACACGTCATTGAGGTGGCGGTGGTCGAGCGCGTCATGGATGCGCTCCTTTATGCGCGTGAAGTCACAGACCATCCCGTCGGCGTTGAGGCGCTCGGCACGGCAGTAGACGGTCACAATCCAGTTGTGGCCGTGGATATTGGAGCATTTGCTCTCATACGAAAGCTGGAGGCGGTGGGAACCCGCGATTTCCATCCTTTTGGAGACGTAATACATTGCGATCATTAGGCAGCTGCCCGCAAGGCTCACGGCAAAGTGACCCTAAGCAGCAGACGTTGGTAGAAAATAAACGAGGAGGGAGTGAAATTGAAGTCGAGCGATGCCATCAGGCTGACATGCCGCCGCCTGAGGATGTAGGCATAGATGTCCAGACGGTCATAAAAACATTTCTGGTAGAACGGTTCACCCTGGTAAAGTCCCGGCCCCATCGGCGACCACACAACCGGATTGGCGGCAATCTCCTCCTCCGTCGCGTGGGGTGCCTTGTTGTCGAGGAATTCCGGCGAGGGGAAATCATAGGAAGGCATCAACGGCTTCCCGACATAGAGGGTGTTCTTCACCCCCAGCCATCTCCATTCCCCGACAGCCTCCATATAGAATCCCGCCGGGGTGTCCCATCCGCCGTCAGGCTTCGCCCTGTTCCGCTCGATGGTCATCAGCAGCCCCGCCCTGACAGTCAGCGAGTCGGTCCCGACCCTCTTCCCGAGGTCAGCCCCGACATAAGGATTCACCATGAAATTGTCGACGATATGCTGCTCGGCCGGAGCATCCTTCTGCAACGCGAAATGGTTCATCTGCACGAATCCTCCGAAGTTGAACCAGTTGCTCCGGGGCGACATCTGCCCGTGGAACACGATGTTGAACGCCTCGCGCTGACTGCGCGTCTGCATCCCCCGCCAGTCGATGTAAGCGTCGAAATACCCCCTCGGGCCGACATACTGCACCATCGCCCCGCGTATGTTGTTCTGGCTGTAACTCAGCGAGTCGCTCCAGAGGAATCCCGGCATCTCCTCGACAAGCTGCTTGCGTGGAAACATACCCATCGAGAAACGCCAACGCCGGCCCTCATGGCGGTAATACAGTGTCGGCGACACCCTGTGACCCTCCCATTGGCAACCGATGGGCTGGAACCACACCACGCCGCCCGCGATTCTGTCCTCCGGGCTGAATTCCAGCCCCACTTCCGGCGCGAGATTGGTGAAGAAATATGTCTTGGCCGCCGTCACGTCATGGTCCCCCTCGCGGTTGTCAAACACCGACGAGAAGTCGACATGCCATGTCGGCTCGATACCCCATGCCATGCGCGGCGCGGCAATCCTCGCCAGCAATATCAGAATCAGTAAAACGCGTCTCATCCGTCAGACAATCTTGGAGGTGGGGTCGGGCAGGTTGGGATGTTCGAGCGGCGCACCCGGGCGGCGCATCTTGAGCTTGATTTCGTCAAACCCCTTGCCATAGACTCCGTTGACCTGGGCCTGGGTTATGAACGCGTCCTGGTCTATCGACTTGATGATACGGAAAAGGGTCACAGACTCGATTTTGCGGCACATCACTAACAGCACCTTCACCTCCTTCTTGGAGTACCACCCCATACCGTTCAGCACCGTGCATCCGCGCTGCGCCTCATTGTTGATGGCCGTGGCAATCTCCTCCCACTTCGGCGAGAAAATCGTGAACTGCACCGCCTGACGGTTGGTATGAATCATCATGTCGGCCATGAACGGAATCACGAACAGCGTTATCAGACCGAACACCAGCGACGGCACACCGTCGGCGAAGCTGAATCCCGGTTCCAGGAAAAATTTCAGCACCAGCGACGAACCGATAATCGACAGGTCGAAATATATCATCGCGCGGCCAATCGAGACATTGCTTCTCTTCGATGCCACGGCCGCCACGATGTCCGTACCCCCCGTCGAACCGTTATGGACAAAGACAATGCCGATACCCAGACCGCACAATACCGCTCCGATAATCACATTCATAAACGTCTCTCCCTGAACCGGCTGCGTATGGAACAGCGGCTGGAAGACCGCGAAAATCACCGAAATCACCAGCACCCCGAAAAGGGTCCGGATGACAAACGTCCGGCCGACAATCCTCCAGGCCAACGCAAGCATGATACAGTTGACCGTGAAAATCGTCACTGAATAGGGGATATGGAATCCGAAACAACCGAATGAAATCATGTCGACAATCTGGCTGAAACCGGCCATACCGCCGATGACCACCTTGTCGGGAGCCGTAGCGATAAACGCGCAGAACCCCAGGCCATACATCGCGATGCCGAGGATAATCATCAGGTAATCTTTGGCATACAGCCAAAGTTTTGGACGGGAAAGAGTCATTTTTCCAAACTATAAAGAAATGTACAGATGGCATCCCCGGTATTTCCGGATAGCCGCAAAAACAATGGCCTGCGGCCTCGCAAGGCTAACTGACTGCAAAATTACAAAAATTCCGCAATTCCCGCCTATTTCCCGAGAAAAACACTCCCTCCGAGTGGCTGTGCCTATAAAAGGCCGTGAAACCATCCTGACATTCTATGGAGAGTGCCAACATTCATCTCCATCGCCACCTCGGCTTTATCCATATCTTTTATCAATAATATTAAGACTGATAGTATTAAAGTTAATTATATTGAAAGTATATAATAATAAGGCATATGATAACAAAACATATAATACCATTGAATACGGTTGGATTCGCCCGCGATTCCGGATGAATCATTCTTGATACCACTCTGATAAAAGAAAATCTCTCGCAGATTACGCAGATTACGCAGATTTTTGGTCGCTAACGCTCCCCGATTACACGGATTTATCCATACTCTCCCGATTAGATAGAAGGATTCCGCGAGAAAAATGACAGTAAAGTTCTCATAGATTGCACGGATTACACAGATTCCGCAGATTATGCAGAGATGCTATGCAGATTATGCCAAAGTTGCTATACAGACTGACGTTGGTGGCCGACAGCGATTCCGAAGGAATCATTTATCTGAATAGCCGTGGGTTGGCGCGAGGCGAGGCCGAGAGGCCGAGCCGACGCGGTAACCCACGGTCATCGGAGAGGAGTGACGGATTCCGGAGGAATCTTTTTTGATATCCGGCAAAAACTGTGATGTCAAAAATGATTGCTCCCGACTTCCATTTTTGGGCGAAACAGAACCGTGGGTCGCCGCTTCGTGCCAGCCCCCAAAAGGGGGCTTTGCACTCGCGCCAACCCACGGCTATTCAGACAAAGGATTCCTCCGGAATCGTCGGAGAGAATCTCCCCGTGGGATTGCGTGAATCCCCTCGTGGTATTATTAATGGGCATAATAAAGTCTGTGTGTCAACAAAATAAAGGTTGACACACAGACGCGGGAATATCAAAGTTATGTTACAGGTTTTTGAAGACGCGCTTTTCGGTCTTCCCGTTGGAGTAGACAACGATGTTCATACCATCGAAAGGACGCTCCGAGCGGACACCCTGCAGGTTGTA
>ULRB01026401.1_pt1 | contig 33767 bp, 33 predicted proteins | sample 1955051 | NCBI WGS metagenome assembly ULRB01 (sample SAMEA4835671, study PRJEB28245) | human gut metagenome | biome: gut microbiome; material: fecal sample | place: Denmark | collected 2008 | reverse complement strand
TTTTTATAATACTAATTGTAGAGTTCTTAATTCTGCTCTTTATAGCCTGGTCATTAAACTCCTTTAAATCAATATACTGACCCCCGGAATCAATATTATCTACCAAGAATTTTTCAACCGCTATATACCGGTTCATAATATTTAATGTACGGTTTTCATTCATATTATCGTAAATATATGCTGTCATATCTTTATCATCGGATAATACCCGTTCTTCCCGCAAAGCACTTACAATTCGAAACACATCCACCTGTTCCATTCCCAAACGATCTGCAATATAATCAATCTGCGACTCACCATCATCCTGCCCCTTGGAAATGTTTTTTGCAGAAATAAGCATACTGATAATCCGTTTTGCATCTGTCTTATCATCCTTATCTATCTTGGAAGAGGAATCAATTTTTGCAGATGCATCTGCCATGTTTTTAGGTAAAATACTAGTTGCAAATACTTTAGGGCAGTTTCTTCCCCGCTTTACATATCCGGCGTTTTCTAATGCCTGAATTGCTGTTCTTACTCTTGTTTCAATATCTGAAACATTCTCATCCCAGCCTGCATGTCTTGCAATTTCTAATGCGGTCTTTTGAATGGTAGGTCGTTTACCGGTCATATCTTTAATTGCTTTCCATATTTGCTGAATCTCACTAATACTTAACTTGCTTTGATTTAATTTCGTAAAATGCTCGTTCAAATCATTATCATTATATAAAACATAACATTCTGCCTGCAGATTAGGGTCTCGTCCTGCCCTGCCTGCTTCCTGTACATAGTTTTCCAATGAATCGGATATGTCATAATGCACTACCAGTTTTACATTCGACTTGTCTACCCCCATACCAAATGCAGAGGTTGCAACAATTATTTGCACGTTATCCTCAATAAATGCATTTTGATTATTCTGTTTATCATTCCGCTCCATTCCTCCATGAAACGGCAATGCTTTGTATCCATCCGCACATAGTCTCTGAGCAATTTTTTCTGCACTTTTTCTCTTTGATACATATACAATTGTTGCACAGTCTTTTTGCTCTATTAACCATCGCAAGGTTTCATATTTATCATCATCTTCCTTATATATAACCTCATAGCGAAGATTCTTCCGGTTTGCAGTTGACGCATATACCTTCAAATCAATTTGCAGCTTTTCTTTAAAATACTCCTTTATATCACTAACAACCTTCTGTTTTGCTGTTGCTGTAAAACAGGAAACCGGTATCTGATAGTTCTTCTTTTTCTGTAATTCCCTAATAAAGTCTCCTATATACAGATAATCAACTCTGAAATCCTGTCCCCACGCCGAAAAGCAATGTGCTTCATCTATGACAAACCTTGCAATTGTCCTTTTTAACAACAACCGTTCAATCGTATTGGACCGCAAAGCTTCCGGTGATATGTACAGAATAGAAGCCATACCATTTTCTACGCGTTCGATTGCTTCTGCCCGTTCAATCGGACTTAATAATCCATTAATCGTTACAGCATCTACGATTCCTCTTTTTTCCAAATTATCCACCTGATCCTTCATCAGGGATTGCAACGGTGATATTACAACCGTCAATGCTCTCGTTGTTTCTCCCGCAATTAACGCCGGCAACTGAAAGGTAATAGATTTTCCGCCCCCTGTCGGAAATATTGCCAATAATGATTTATTATTTACTGCTGCCTCTGTTGCCTGTTCCTGTAAATTTTCACCATCATATTTTCGAAATTCATCGTACCCAAATACATCCTTCAAACGATGGTGTATATTTAACTTTTCCCGGCAATAAAAGCACCCCTGTTCGCAAGACATTCCTCTTATATATCGCATAATGGTTGCAACCATCGGATAAGCCTTGTTTACCCAATACGGAATTATTGACATTGTATCTTTTGCTGAAAGCAATGCCAACACATATGCCACTTCTATCGGGTAGTTGTTTACGAGATTTTCTATATTTTTATTTTCACATATCTTACCCTTAAACGTCTGTTGAATGTTCTCAACTACATTTCCATCCGGGTATGTTTTTATCATTGAGAAAAAACCACGAAATTCTTGCTTATCATAAAGCAGATTTGTATAGATGCTTTTGAGATTTTCATCTAATTTCTGAAATGCATTTAATTCATCATAAAATAATTCCATTGCTTTCAGCGAATCGTTCAATGGATTATTTAATTCTTCTGTTTGAAGCTTATCATCCTTCAACAAGGCATGGTATGGCTTACTTGGAAACAACAATGGAGACAGATAAAGCGTATCAATACACTCATATGAAAATGAACCTCGTATATATTTCTCCAGATATTTCATGTCATGTCGAATTATATTATGTCCACATAAGTACAGTTTATCAGACTTTGCATTTGTTCTTACAAATTCCAGAAATTGATGCCAGTCTCTTGTATGAATATTTGTATTTATATCTAAAGCTGCACCATAATCTAATATTGCATTCCCATTTTCACTTACTTCTGTATCTATATATATAACCTTATCCATTGTATGCCCCCTAATTCCAGCACATCCTACGGCATCATATTCTTTATACCGATTAACAGCACTGTGTAAAATCTTGCTAATATTTTAATTGTAACATACAACAGACTCATTACAAGCAGAAATTAAGTTTTTGCCTTGTGTTATTTTTCTTTCTTCAAAGTATTCAGTTTTATTTGCGTCTTTTCTATGCAATTATTTCATACTGCATCCATTCATACTTTAACCGGCTTCCTTCCCTAATATCTACCGGTAGCAATGCCCTCGCCACCAGCTTCACATCATCGGTCTCAATATCTGTCCGCTTCAAATTTGCATAATCTCCATCTAATGATATTACCTCATAAAACCATGTTTCCATTAAACTATCCCTTCCCGTATGCATTAAATTTAACCATATGCAACTCTATCAATAATCGCTTATCTCACATACTGTATATTCATAATCAAAATGATAGCCCAGTTTCTCAGCCAGTGCAACTGACCACACATTCTGTGCATCCCAGCTCGGATATAAGCCTCTGTCAATACATTCTATAATCAGTCTTGCTCCGCAGGCAGTTGCTAAGCCCCGTCTACGATATTCCGGACTGGTATCTATTTCTATCTCTATGCCGCCTTTATATACGCTATAGGAGGACGCACCTGCTCCAGTCATATTCCCGGCACTCATCAAATATCCGCTCGTCTATCATTTGAAGCCGAAATTCTTTATCCAGATTTTTCACCAGCTTTGTAAGAACCGCTCTGTCAAATACATCCGTTTCTTTCCGCACGGCATAGCGGCTGACTCTTTTTGCCCGTCTGTCATATACAGATTTATAATTCCATTTCATCTTTCATACTTACAAATCCGTATTTTTCGTATAATGGTCGCCCCATATCGGTTGCCTCCAGAGCAATTTGAGAGATTCCCTGTGTCCTTGCCTCTTTTACCAGCAAATCCAATGTACGATATGCAATTCCCTGTCTGCGGTATTCCGGGTCTGTATACATATTCATGACGTAAGCCTTCCTGCCGCTTGGATTGTGATACGTCGGCATGACCTGATAAAAGCTCACCCCACCGGCTCCGATAAATCTGTCCTTATCATACACCAGATACGCAATATGCTCACCGGACACCAATGCCTTTTCATAATATGCATAGGCCTCCTGTTCAACCTCTGCCATAGGCACATCCGCCGATAATTTATTTGCCGCACGTAAAACTACGATTCTTGTCCGGACCAATTCCGTTATGTCTGCTATGGTTGCTCTTTTGTAATTAAATCCCTGTTCCATTTTTATCCCTCTATTATATTGATTCCGTCAACTAACTTATAGCTGAATTTCGCAGCTCTGTCATTTTGATATATACGGATTATCTTTTACGATAAATCTCCACAAGTAATCCTTGGCTTCTTCCGCATAATCTATGTTAATCCGCTTTGTTCTTAAAATCTGCTGTACAATCCGTATTAAACTGCTGCTTACTATCATCAACCCAAAACTTTCTGAAATTATTACTTTCATCATAATAAAGTACATACCTTTTTTTGATTGTTAATCCCCCAGATATCACACAGTTCCGGTTGCCTGTGGTGTAAATTTAACACCCCTTTAACATATCCATTTTGCTGCCAACTTCAGGTTTATATATCTACAAACCAAAATCCACGGAAAGCCTTTATTTCATGCCTTTCCGAGTGCATCCAGCATTTTAATTGTGTACTTTACTAAGCAGACAAACCGTCTCAACGGTACTTTCGTTGTCCCAATCCAGTTCGTATAATTCCTGACCGTTGAAAAATACAGGGAAACGGAACTTAAGACTTCTTAAAATCCTGCCATCCTCTTGTTCTGCCTCATAGATATTTACTTCCTCGAGGAAGCTCTTCATAAATGTCTTCTTTTCAATATCCGTAAATCTGTCGTACAACTTATCAAAGAATAATAAGAACTGATACACATTGTCACCGGATATTTTCTCCTGCCTAATATTATACAGTCTGGTTTCTACTTCTTCAATCAGAGTTTCAATTTCTTCTATCTCATCATAAAGCTTGTCCAGACGCACCTGCATATCCTCATATTTCTTGTCATAATGCTTGTCTGATACAGATAAGTTATCCATTTGATTTGCCAACTTGTTCTTGGCACCGGTAACCTGCTTTAATCGCTCCTGTAAGCCTGTATGCTCTTTATCCAGCTCCTGCGTATCAATGCTTTGTCCGATGTGCTTCTGAATCTCCGTTTTGAATTTTGGATTATTCACAAGCTTGCGGATAACTTCTTCCACCGCTGCATTGATTTTATCCTCACTCCACTGCTTACGGTAAGTACATTTATGACCATTCACAAAGGTTCTGTGCTTGCAGGCATAGTAAAAATAATCTTTGTAATGTCCGCCGTCCGGATGTTTTTTACGATTTACATTGCCATACATACCACTTCCGCAAATCGGACATTTGATAATACCGGATAAAATATGCTCGTGATCCAAACTGTGAGTTTTAATGTTGGCAACACCGGTTTCCTGTCTCTTTTTGTGCACCTGATTCCACAACTCTTCTGACACTATGGCTTCATGAATACCATCATTTAACATATAGCTGTCCTGCTTTACCACATGATACTCATTTCTTGTTCCCGGAATCTTCTCATTCTTTCTTCTGCCAAATGCCAGTTTGCCGCAATACACAGGATTATCCAAAACACCTTTGACAAATGATGTGGAAAAGCCTTCTATTGTATTGTTCTGGCGAAGCTTTTTCTTGTATCCACTGTTGTTGAGAAATGTTGCAATCGCTGCAATGCCCATAGTGGTATTGGCAAACTTATCGTAAATAATTCGGATAATCTCAGCCTCGTCCTCGGCAATGTGCAGTTCACCACCCACAAGCCGATAACAATAAGGCACAAAGCCACCATTCCACTTTCCCTCTCTGGCTTTCTGTCTGCGTCCTTCCATTGTCTGTACTAATATATTCTCTCGCTCAATCTCTGCTACCGCAGATAAAACAGAAATCATCAGCTTTCCAGCATCTTTGGAACTGTCAATACCATCTTCCACACAGATAAGATTAACACCAAAGTCCTGCATCCGCTGGAGAGAAGATAAAACATCCGCAGCATTTCGACCAAATCGGGATAATTTGAATACAAGGACATAATCCACATTATCCTTACCCGATTCAATGTCCTGAAGCATCTGTTGGAACTGTGGACGACCTTCCACTCTTTTACCTGATTTACCTTCGTCGGAGTATTCCCCGGCGATAACCATATCCTGATAGTCAGCGTATTTATGCAATTTATCTTTCTGCGCATCTAAGCTGTATCCATCTACCTGCATGGAGGTGGATACACGGGTGTAGATGTAGCATTTGAGTTGTTTTTTCATAAGATCATCAGCCTCCTTCAGATTCTATTGTAGTACCAAGTGAAATTTCCAGCAATTCTGCCGCTACCTGATGATTTTTGATACGCATTAAGTTATCCCATATATCTACCTTACCAAGCAGATTCATACCTCCATGCCATACCAATTCATCATCTATAACAGCAAATCGTTCTTCAACTTCTGCCTTTGTCACTACATTTATTTCCACTTGTTTCATCTCATTAATCAAGCCATAACATACATCTGCACTGCCATAGACCACTTCTTCCGGGTCTGTCGTGATGACGGTTACATGTACACCTTTTTCCTGACGTTCTCTAACTAACAATAACAATCTGTCAACCTTGTCCTGTCGTATATCCGGACTGGAAATCACAATTGATTTCTCTGCTTCCACAATATCCTGCTCGAATTTTTCTGTATAATTACCAGAGTCATATATGGCATTAATTATCTGCTTAGACTGTTCATCTCCCGTCCATATAGAAAATCCGGTACGCTTGTATGTCTTCAACCTTTTGCCGTACATTTTATTAAAGAATCTCATATGGGCATCAATGTAATCATATACATAAACAGCTTCTTTGCCTTCATAGTCACGATTTAATCTTCCTACATACTGTTCCAGACGCCCCTCAAAAGATACCGGTGCCGCAAGCATCAATACATCAAGTCTCGGAAAATCAAATCCTTCTCCTATCTTCTGTCCGGTTGCAACCAAAATAAGACTCTCCGTTCTAGGAACCTGCTTTAACTTTACTCGTATCTCTGCATTTTCCTTGTCAGAATTATCACCATACAAAAGAAATACATGGTCAGCTTCATTTTTCAAAGCATCATACAGAAGTTTTGCGTGCTCTTTAAATCTGGTTAATATAACCGGAGTCTGATTCTGAGCAATACTTTTCTTTACATCACTTATAATCATGTCATTACGTACCTTACTTGTACTAATTAGACTATATGCTTTGTTAATATCATCTTTACTATCTGCATTATCCACAACTCTTGTATACCTCGGAACAAAATAATGACCAATTCCCTGCTCTTGTGCTCTTTCCAATGCCGTAAATCTATGACGAAGCGGTCCAAGTAGCATGTAAATAATTCTATCCAAGCTGTCTCCACGCTTTGGCGTTGCAGAAACTCCATAAACATATTTTGCATTGATTTTCTGCAATAATTCCATAGATGTATTGGATGCCGCATGATGACATTCGTCCATAATTACCATTCCATAAGAATTAATCAGATCATTGAATTTACCCTTACTATACATAGAGCCGACCATGGCAACATCTACAATACCAGTCAAAGTATTTTTACTGCCATGCAAAATACCTATAACACTGTCTCTCTTTTTCTTCCTGCTTGTTTTAGTTTCATATTCCGGCGGTTCTTCCTTAATGTCTAGGAATTTATTAAGCTCATCCACCCACTGATTCAGCAAATCCTTACTTTGTAACAAAATAAGTGTGTTTACTTTGCGTTCCGCAATCAGATAGCTACATACAACCGTTTTCCCAAATGCGGTTGCTGCACTTAATACACCATCCGAATAAGTCAATAGTTTCTCCGCTGCCAGCTCCTGCTGTGTCCGCAAATCTCCTTTAAAAGAAACTCTGATTGGACGTCCTTTTTCCTTTTGGTCAGAGATATCAACAGCAATTCCGGCTTTATTACATTCCTCTATAATTCGCTCTTTCAGACCTCTTGGAACCTGTATGTACCCATCAACATCTTTCCCCAAATAAACAGCACTAAAATTATAGTAATTGGAATATCCAAGTCTCTTATTCTTATAAAATTCCGGATTATCAAAAGCAGCTAGACTACGAATCTGATTTTGTATTCTCGGCATAAGATTTAGTGTATCAATATAAACGCCATTGCCAAGTACCATATGTAGTTTTCCAACAACATCCGCCTTAACAAACTCACATTTCTTTTTCCATGGTTTTGGTCTGTTATTCATATTGGTACCTGCAAACATTCCTCGGCCTTCTGCCAACTCTGCCTGCCATTTAGCCATATATTTTTCAATATCCTCTATACCAAGTTTTTCTGTTTTATTCAACAAAACATCCCACTGATTCGGATAAGCATTCCAATTTTCATCCACAAATGCACTGTTACCATTTTTAAGTGCCTGCCCCTGCAATGGCAATGCGATCAAATTACCGATACTACTTGCCACATCCTGAGACGGATACATTCTATCATAGTAATGAAAGGATTTTAAATTAATAGATGCGGAACCTTTATCCAATAACAAAAAACCAAAATTTCTTGCTACAGAAGCCGGTATTGCTTTCTTGAAGAAAATCCATACATGAGCACCTTTACCGGAGCGAGAACGCTCAACCAACGGTTTAATACCATTTATCTCGCACATTTTCCTGAGAGCATCTACTTCCTTATGCCATTCATTATCCGTATTGGCAAAATCTGTTGCTTCTGCGCCTTTTTCATGATTATCAAAATCAAATACAATAAATCTGCACATTCCATTAGGCAATAACGGATATACACCTATTACATCTGAGCCATCCTCTTTATACCCTAATAGATGTGCAATAATCTTCTTAACATCCAGCCGTGTCCACTTGGTATTTTCACATTCGTCACAGAAAGCCTTTTCGCCCCGTTGTTTTGGACAAAGTCTTGCATCCCATCTATTATCACATTGTGGAAAATAACCACCGTTCTTACCTCTCTTAGCATAAACATCCTCCCGCCCCCAAAACATGGAAAAGAAGTGTGTTGCCATTTCCTCTGTTATATATGTTGGATTAATAATACGCTCTCCCTGGTCCGGATCGTACTCTTCCACATTGTCTATCGTCTCTTCAAAAGGGTTGACCTCTTCATACGGAATATTTTCTTTCTTCAGTTTGTCTTTCAATAACCTGTTCTCATATTCAAGAAGTCTGACGAGTTTCCTTAAAGACTCCGCATCATATGCTTCTATATTCACAAATATCACCTGCAATTCCTATGTACGTAATACCTTCTGCTACCTATATAAAAGAAAATTTACACTTTCTTTTAATTCATCACTAAAACCTTCCAAATCAGCAGTGGTAATTACACCACTATTAATCAATGCCACAATATCAAACATAATATTCCCTTTGCTTAATTCGAGCATTACTCCCGGATGCTTCTTATCCTTTTTTATTCGTTCTTCCAGATTCCAAAACTTATCTGAAGCTTTTTCTTCGCCTTCTAATAAATCCACATATTCCTTAACCAAGCGTTCCATATACGCTTCCTGCCAATCACCAATAAGAGCTCTAAATAATTTCCAATCACTTTTTGATACTTCCATGTAAACAACCTCCAATCCACATCGTAACTTACATACCTTTCATTGTCCCAACAAAAATATACATCTGTTCCAACTATAATTCAACATAAAAATAGACAGCCATCACTCTGACTGCCTACCCTCACTAACTACACTAACCTTGTCCTAATCAAGCCACCACATATCTTCTCTATCAGGTGGTGTCATATTTAATTCTTCTACCCGAAGAATTCCACATTCTAATGAGGCATAAGGACTATCATAAATGTGTGGATTGCTATATTTTTCTACAAATTCATCAGCATCTTCTCTATTATCAAAGCCACAAATAACTTCTTCTTGGAGAATTGCATCCCCAAAACCGCCATCCACATCAAAACAATGGTTTACTAAATAAATTTTATTCATGTACCCCCTCTCCCCTTTCCAAATTTTAGTCACTCGAATTCAATAAAAAAATTTATTCTTCAATCTTCTTAGGTAGCACTCCAGATTCCTTCGCAATCTTTTTTTCCTGCGATTTTACTTTACGCTCCAACTTCTTTATATCTTCTGATGGTGGGAGTTCCTCCGGTTTAATTCCTCTGGTAGCAAGCATTTCACGAACTGTAGTATTATTCTGCACATGTTCCGTAGTAATAGCTCTTTCTCCCTTTAAATCCTTTTCTTCCACATTGTAATTGGTCATCTCTGTTGCAAGATTCTTGGCCGCAATCGTAAGCGTTGGCAGAAAATCTGCTAACGGTCGTTTATCGCTTACACCGAGTTTTTCCTTCATTTCCTGCGTACTTCTTCCACCAAATAATGCTTGGTCTCCTTTTGAACGAATACGCCCAAATCCAGCATCATCCACGCCCCGCTCATAAATATTTTGCGATAATCTTTTTTCAGATTCTCGTAATTTTCCTCTTGCTTCTGTTCTCTGAATATAAGCAATTCTTTCTTCTATCAATTCTTGTTTTCTTGTCTGTACAGCAAAATAACTTTGGGCAAAAGCAATTTCCTCTTTTCTTGGATCTCCATTTTGCGCAATAAGATAACATGCGTATCTAGTAAGCATAATATCATCCACATCTCGCACCGCATTACTACCAATCTCAACCATTTTGACGGCGTCGGCAAAATGGTCTGAAACCTCTATTTCAGCACCTTTACAAGATTCCATTGCTCGATTTATCGCATCTTTAAATCTCCGCCATGTTGTATAACCCAAACATCCCATAAGCTCTCTTGCATACCAAAATTCAACGATTCCATCCTCTGTTGTGTGCATAATATCATCAAACATTTTTTTCATAGTACTTATTGTTTTCTTATCCATATATTATTTCTTATCCTCCGTCTTCTCTTGATTCTTTTTATCCGCCAACTTCTCTATTTCAATCTTATATGCCATCAACCGCAAAAGATACTGCGGAACCCTTCTATTCCCTAATTCCCAATCTGTTACCGTCATATACGGAATTTCAAAGTACTCACAAAATTCTTTTCGATTCATACCGGTACTTTCTCTTAATTTTCTTAATTCGTCTCTTGCTTCCATAAGTCCACCTCTTTATGCATTGCATAAATTTATTATATATCCAATCATTCACACGGTCAACAACTTGTCGCAAAAAAATAAACCTCAGCAAAAAATTTACCGAAGCTTACACTACAAATCTATTATTATACTCAATATATGAAATAACACTTTCAATCCAACCATTTCTATACCGCATATTGGTCAGCGGTAAACTTTCAACCCGACTATTTCTATACCACCTATCGGTCAGTGGTAAACTTTCAATCTTAAAACTTTGAACGCGCTAAAATATGTATACATCCCACTCTCGCAGGATGCCGGTAATCCTTATGCCGCCTTCTCAAACCGCTTCAGAAATCTTCTCGCATAAGCCTCATACCGAAGTCTTTTTCCTTCTGCATCATCACACCAAGTTTCCGGTTCGTACTGAATCTCTACTGCGATATCTCGCAAAACCAGTGCTCCGTACTTCTCCATCATCTCAGCCAGGAATGTGTAGCAGCGTTCAAATTCCTTGTTCAAAACTTCCCTCCTTCCATAATCGCTTCTGCATCTTTTCGTCCGATAAGTCATATATGACTTCTTGTCTTAATGATACAACTATGGATTGAAAAAAACAATGATTCCGGCGAGAAAAAATTCCTAAGTCATATAAATATCTTTAGGTGTCTTTTGCTAGATACGCATTTTGTATATCCATTGCAAAATGCATCTAGTTAGGGGCAAAATCCCCTAAAACCCCTGATATTTATATAGGTGTGTCACTTTTTGACGCACTTTTTGAAAAAGTACGCCACTTTTTGACACACCTTTTGGAAAAGTGCTCCACTTTTTGGCACACCTTTTTTGATGATAATTTTTAGTGCCTTGGATGGTGTGTCACTTTTTGACACCCTTTTCGGAAAAGTGCTCCACTTTTTGACACACCTTTGGAAAAATGGTGCCACTTTTTGACGCACCTTTTCAAATTCACAAGTATCATTCAGAAACTACGTCTTCAATAATCTGCTTATCCATTTTATTGCTTACCTATGTATTACCGAAACACGTACATCATAATATATTCTTCTTCGTTTTCATCAATAATCTCGAAGCCAACATTTTTGTACATCTTCACTGCATAGTTTGCTTTCTGTACTGCCAAGGAAGTTTTCTGATACCCTCTTTCTTTTAACTCTTCCAACATCCGTTTCATCAGCATAGTTCCAATCCCAAGACCTCGATACTCTCTATATAACGATATGGCAAAAGACGGAACACCATCTTCTACATGTCCATAATCATCCATATTACGAACCCAGACAGCACCGACTATCTTTTTGTCAACTTCAGCAACAAAACAAATATCTCCTTCCTGCTTGCCAAAATCCTGCACATAAATCTGTAATTCCGGTGCATTTATAATCTCTTTTGGCGGTGCATCTACACCTTCTGGAATGAAAATTGCTTCATACAGGAAATCATCTAGCAATGCTATTTCCTTGTTGTTCATATGCCTTATATTATAACTGATTTTATTATGAAAACCAATCAAAGTTCTAATTTGATTTACATCATATTCTTTAGCTGGAAGAATAACTGCATTTTTACCTATTATTTCTTTTACTATACGTAATTCTAACTCTTGCCTGTGTTTAAAATGACTGATCATATCCTCAAAAGCACTACATTCATGTTTCCTCCCATAGGGAGAGTTCACCAAATATTCTAACATCATCTGATACCATAACTCATTTCCATTCTCATCACAGCGTTCTTTTTGAATTATTTTAATATTCTCTTCCAACTTATCACTATAGAGATAAAATAATATAAACTTCTTTGCATCAATGCACCTAAATAAATTGCGATAGAACTCTATAATTTCTTCATCACTAAGCATATGAAACAAAATTAAATCCTCTATTACATTTTGAAAGAAAGAACATTCAAATAAATATCCTGTATCTGTAAAATTTTTAAACCTTGTTACTATAATTTCCTTTAGCTCCGCCAAAGTTTTTCGCCCATTATAGACTTCATAATTCTCCAAATCTTTATAAAATCCCGGAATATCCGTAATTATCCTAGTGTAAGTAATGATATAATTCTCTTGTTCCCTAACTGTATTTTTTATAATTTCATCCCTTATCGAATTGTATTTTTGCAAAACAGCCTCATATTCCTTCTTCGACATTAAAGCACACCAAGCCAATTCTATCGGAGAATAATCTCCTTCCCTACATACATGTAACTCAGGATTAAACTTCACAATATTATTTATCAGCGTGCTTTTTCCTGATCCTTGAATACCTTCAACAAATATATTTTTCATAAAGCAAATCTCCTTTCAAATTATAATTCAATTACCTTAGTTGCTATTTTTTCGCAAAATTTCCTGTCATGTTCAACAAATAGCATGGTTGGCTCATACTTTAAAATTAATCTTTCTAACTGCATCCGCGAAAAAATATCAATGTAATTTAATGGTTCATCCCAAATATAAAGGTGTGCCGGTGTAAGTAAACTAGTCGCCAACAAAACTTTCTTTTTCTGGCCTTCCGAGTAAGTTTCCATATTTTTAGTAAACTGCTCTCGTCCAAAATCAAGCTGCCGAAGTATGGTACAAAATAAACTCCTATCCAAATCATGCGTTTTACAATAATTTGTAACATTACCTTTAAGTCCGATTGTTTCCTGACCAACATATGAAATAACAAGACCACTTGCCACCTCACATAGTCCTTCTTCAATTATACAAACACCTATATTGGAATTACATTTTTCTAGGATTTTTCTAATAATTGTTGTCTTTCCACTTCCATTTTTCCCGGATAATACAACACGATCACCCTTTTTAATGTCAAAAGACAGCCCTTGAAACACTGGTTTATCTGAGTCTTTATATTGCAAACTATACTCTTTTACATTAACAAGACTATTTTTGTAATGAACAAGCTGAAACAACTTTAAATCTTTAGGATATTCTACATCTTCTAAAAGACCCTCCTTTTCCTCAATTTCTCTTTCAATTCGTTTTTCCATCTGCTTTACACGACTCTGCATCTTTTTTGTTTTGGCTCCTATAAAACTTCTTGTGCTTAAGCATCTGTCATGTTCTTTTATCGGATCAAATCCTATTTTGGTGCGTTCATTTTTATCTGCCCACTTAGCAACCTGTTCTGCCGCATGGTTCAACTTTTGAATCTTCTTTCGGTGTTTCTCATTTTGTGCTATCGCAAATTTATCTTTACGTTGCTTATTCTCCCACCAGACCGAAAAATTACCATTTTGTACTTCGATACTGCAACGATTCAATACCAGACAATGATCTGTGCATGCATCCAACAAATCTCTGTCATGAGAAACCATTATAAAACCCTTTTTAGAAGCTAAATACACCTTCACACACTCCCTTGCATTTTGGTCAAGATGATTCGTCGGTTCATCAATTAATAAAAACTCATTTTCCTGTGAAAACAAAACTGCAAGTAATATCTTTGTACGCTCTCCGGGACTTAAGGTACAATAAGGTCTATACAAAATCTCTGAACTTTCCGATAGCTCTTCCAACTCACAAATTACTCTCCATATTTCACACCCTGGCTTCAAATCTTCCATAAATTCTGCCACAGGCATTTGCTTTTGGTATTCTGCAATTTCATAAGGAAAATAATCAAACTTCGTTGATGCACTTATGGAACCTGTAAACTGATATTTTCCAAGTAATAAATTCAAAAAAGTTGTCTTCCCTTTTCCATTTCTACCAATAAAACCTAGTTTCCAATTTGTATCAATCGAAAATGAAACATTCTCAAAAACATAATCAAAACTCCCTTCATATCCAAAGGTGAAATTATTTATACTAATTTGTGCCATATACATTCCTCCTCTCATGGTTACAATAAAAAAAGAACCATTCGTTGCCAAACAGTTCCATTACATACTATAACCTCATATGGTTCATCAAAAGAAGGAAATACACCCAACATTGTAATCATTTTTATGCACACAAAAAGAGAGGTTATGAGAACATAATCCACTTTTGGCAACATGACAAGTAGTATGGGCGATATCGCTCATACTGCATAAACATTCATGTAATCAAAAGTAAATTATCTTCTCATCTTTTCACCTCTCTCCTTAAGATAAAGCCATTCTAACACTCCGACTTTCCTTTGTCAACAAAGGAATATACTAATTCAACTCATTCCACACATCCACATAATCCTGCAAGCCACCCGGACGCATTGCAATACTCACATAACTTGCTGGCTCTTTCCTCGCAAGTCTGGCAAGGATTCCTGCATCCTCCGGCTCATCAAATACAACCTGCTCCTCTGACTTATCACAGTCAATCACAAGTTGCTTGCCCTCCATATCTGTCATAACAACTGCATTCCTGCTGCCATCATACTGATATACAGTATAGTTTAATGCCATGTGCTCACCTCTCTAAATCATCCCAAAATGATCCAATGCATCCTTTATCGCTTTTTCCTTTTCTTCCGGACACTGAGGTTGTCTGCTATCCTCTGATTTCGGAAGATTATAATTCTCTCCAACCTCTATTCCGCATTTTCTTTTTACCTGTGAAATATACAGATTAGAGACCTTCAACCCATGCTCCTTTAATACATAATCCTTAATCTCCGCATAAGTCGCCTTACTCTCTGCTGAAGTCAAATCCATCTCACCTAACTCTATTTCAACCTCGATTACATCATCCGGTTTCCGTTGGGACAAGAGAACAACCGTTTCCACATGGCCTCCCTGACAAAACTGGTCAACCACAGCCACCTTCTCAATCTGATACCCCAATTCTCCCATCCGTTTCACATCTCTTGCCAAGGTTGCCGGGTCGCAGCTCACATAGACCATACGTGCCGGCTTCATATTTGCTATCGTTTCCAGAAGGATTCCTTCACAACCCTTTCTTGGCGGGTCTACCACAATAACATCTGCATGGATTCCTTTTTCCCGATATTGTTGCGGAAGTATGTCTTCTGCTTTTCCCACGAAAAATTCTACATTTGTAATATCGTTTATTGCTGCATTTACTTTTGCATCTGCTATTGCCTGCGGAACTATCTCCACTCCATAGACCTGACCTGCCTTTTGACTTAAAAATAACGAAATCGTTCCTATTCCACAGTACAAGTCCCAGACAGTTTCACCGCCTTTCAGGTCAGCGTATTCCAGTGCCTTTTCATATAATTTTTTCGTCTGTATTGGATTTACCTGATAAAATGACAGCGGCGAAATCCGATACTTTATATCCCCGATATAATCCGTAATATAATCTTGTCCCCATAATGTCTTGCAGGTATCACCCAATATCCGATTGGTCTTTTCTTGATTTATATTAATACAAATACTTGTCATTCCCGGCATCTGTTTTAAGGCTGTAACCAAATCCTCCGCATGCGGCAGCTTCGTGCCGTTTATCACAAGGCACACCATGATTTCACCGGTTGTAAATCCTACCCTTGTTAAAATGTGCCGCACCAGTCCTGTATACTGTTCCTCATCATAAGTAGGAATGTCATACGTCTGAATAAAATCACGTACACATTTTATAATCGTGTCATTTCCTTCTGCCTGAATATAGCAATATTGCGTATCAATAATGGTATGTGTCCGTCCTGCATAAAAGCCCGTAACTACTTTTCCCTGCTTGTCACGCCCTACCGGAAACTGAGCTTTATTTCGGTAATTCCATGGCTGCTCCATTCCGATTATTGGCTCCATATACTGCTCCGGCTGTTCTATTCCCCCAATTCGGCTCAAACAATTTTTTACTTTATTCCATTTGAAATCCAACTGCTTTTCATAACTCACATGCTGTAAGGTACAGCCGCCGCACTGTTTTGCTACTGGACACCTTGCCTCTACCCGATAGGGAGACGGCTCCAATATCTCCAAAAGCCGGGCATATGCATATTGCTTCTTCACTTTGGTTATTACTGCCTGAATCCGGTCTCCCATTACCGCATCCTTTACAAATACTGCTATTTTGCGTTCACCATTTTCATCTGCTATATGTCCGATTCCTTCGCCATCGGTTCCCATATCTTCAATTATCAGTTCTACTCTCTCATTTTTCTTCATTCTTTTATAATTTCCTTACTTGCTTTTTTGCATCAAACATTTCTCACAATATCATCCATTTTTCTCAGCTTCACTCTTTTTCTTGCATTTTTTATTCTGAAACATCAGTGAACGACTTGCCTGTGTGCCTTACAGGACCAGTGTAACACATCTATTTTAAACACAGCAACCTTCTTCACCATTTCGTCCTGAAATGTCCACTCCGTTTGCCCGGAATAATGAGCCATAATTCTTTGTAACGCATATTTCTTTTCCGCCGGCTCCTGTAACACCGCTGCAATACCGCTTCCCATGACAGACTGATAAAGATACGAATAGGCACAGGCAACATCACCTTCTACTAATTCATGACGCGTATCCATTTCAAATGTAATTGCGGTCTGCTGCTTTAACAATTCCATTTTCTTTCCTTCCCCTGCACTGTGAAAATATAACGTCAGGTGTTCCCCACATTCCTCATATCCAAAGTTCATCGGAACAATATAGGCTTCCTGTCCGTCTAAAAGACCAATCCTGCAACAATCGCAGCTTTTGAATATTTCCATCATTTCATGAAAATCTGTAATTTCTCTGTCCGTTCTCCGCATCTGCTCTCTCCTGTTCTTTATAGCTGTTCTTGTGGCTATTCTTATAACTCGTGATAATATGGGCATATGTCCTCGTATCGACCATCCTTCATTCGAAATCCCTTTGGAATAACTCCCAATTATATAAAACCTAATCTCTCATACAAATGTCTTGCATGGATATTCGTAGCAACCACTGCATTAAACTGTAATATTTTGAATTGATGCCGCTTTCCCTGTATCAGACAATCGGAAACTAATTATTCACCGATATGAAGTCCGTGGGCTTCATCTTGCACACTCCTTGCTATTAAACGGTCTGTCCTTATCCTCTGTTTTCTAATACCGCGGTCAAACACACTTTGCGAATTTTATCTGCCGATTAGCGGCTATCAAATGCTGCCATGCAGGCACGTCGCATTTTCCTCGTCGCCATAATAGAAAAAAGGGCTATGCTGTTCTACATAGCCCTCATTCTACAACTATATCTTTTTAAATACAAGAATCATTTATCTCTTATGCAGCTCGTTCTCATCCGGCATTCTTCCGTATGTATTCACCCTAACAGATATATATATCCATCGTCTTACCATCATCTTTGAAGCAATCGTTGTTACAAATTATGACTTTTTTAATAACCTCTCTACCGCCGAACCATCCAATTGATTTACCGTCTGAAACGCTCCGTCATAAAATACTGCCCAGTTATTAAACACTCCAGGCAGTTCCTTCGCTTCCCTCCGTTCATTATCATTTCTCCTTCCGTATTGTGATACTATCACGATTCCTCTCAAGCTACCCGACTATTTTTGCACACTTTTGTCTGACGTTTACCTGTCATTCCACCTATTTGAAACCTTGCTGCTGCCGCTCCTTCCGGATAAGTTTTCACCATCTAGATTCTGTGGGGAGCAATTGCTGCAATAAATGAAATATAGTGCTGCTTCGTCATGTCATGATTAACGGTAACATAATACTCATCCTCAACTCTTTCCACAGAAAATCTATGCTCATCATCCTCTTCTTCCGCTTCCAACCCGCCAAGACTTATCCCATGGCAATTGATAACGGCTTCTCCGGTGCTGTAAATAACATTTCCACATACCGGGCATACATAAAACATAGATTTCATCATATTTGCAGAAACATTTTCATTTCTGACCGCATTACCCGAAATCAGCTCTGTGATGGATACATGGAATACACCGGCAATTGATTCATAATAAATTCCTCCTTTGAGGAATATCGTATTGCAAAACGTTTTTTCCGTCTACCTACGAAGCGTAGACCCTACATACCTACTCTATCGCAGCCCTCTCAAATACACCTTCTGCTCCTCTGTAATACGATAGCTTTCAACCGCCTTCTGTATGGTTTTCCTATGTACCCACTCTGAAAGCCGCCGTTCCTCCAGATATGGAATCGTTGACTCCCACTGCTTTACTAATGCGGTTGCCAGATACCATGCAATCATCATATTTACATAGTATTCCTCTGATTTTACACCGGTAACCCATTCTATATATTCCGGTGAAAAATCCGCATCCAGATACAGCCGCATAAGCATTCCGATTCCATATCGAACCGTATAGGTTTCTCCGGATGCCACCCAGCTTTGAATCTTCGGAAGCAGCTCCTGCTTATGCTTGGCAAAGCATTTCGGTTCCGGAAAATCACAGGTTGCCCAGTTATTAATATATGGCAGAAAACTCTGAACCTCGCTTAAGCATTTTTCATAATCCGGAATTGCTGTAATCAGCATCATATGAAGGTTATTTTCTTCATAGTAGCTATGGGGCAATTCCTGAATAAATTGCTCTGCTGCCTCTGTCTTTGCAAACTGCTTCGCAAATTTTCGCAATACGGGAACTCGAATCCCAATCACCGTCTCCTTATCAATTCCCGGCATCAGTTTACTGTGAAACTCTCTATAGTTTATATCCTGCAATTCAAATAATTGTTTCTGAAGTTCACTTCTACTTTTATCCATATCCATACTGTATAAAGCCTTTCTATATCCACCATTCCGGTGTTAATTCACCTAATGTCATGATTCGTTGGGTTTCATAATCTACCATGATTTCAACATCTGCATATGTATCCGGATACTCTGCGGTCATTTTGTACGGCTCTTGCCATACGATATAATTGCTTCCAGCTATGATTTCCCTTTATATACTCCTCTTTTGTCAGGCAGGTAATATGCGTGCGATTCCCTTCTTTGGATACTGTTCTTTGCAAGCTCACCCGTTGTGTATAATGACATATCTTTTGCCTACTTTCAAAGTCCATAATAGTATATAACGTAATAAGCAATATATCATCTCTCACTTTACTTGTTAATACCAGTCTCCTGCCTAGCCAAAAGGCAAAACATGAAACAGCATATAAACATCTACAGATTACGAAATGCAACGCACATTAAAATAAGTCCAATAATCAAACCTATACTCATTGGCAATCCAAATGTTTTAGCAAAAACTCTTTTATATTCATGCTTATAGTATAAAGATTTTATACCACCTGCTTTTTGAGCTTTTTGTCTTTCCTCTTTTACTTTTTTCTTATCTCATTATTGTGTCTATTATACCTAATTAATCCTATAACCATTCCAATTATTGGACCGAACATTCCTGATAATGCAACTACTCCCCATGGTATTCTGTTAGTATCCATATTCCTTTACCTCCCAAATAGATTTCATGAGCTAACGCTTTCAGCGATTAAACCAGAAAAAATCACCCCGAAAACCGATTCTGTCCATCGATTCCGGGGTGACTTCGGAAGTCCGCACTTTAGAAATAACCGTTATACAATAATCCGCTATTATAGCTGTTATAATAATAACCCTGATTTCCATATTGACTTCCATACAGACTTCCATTTGACCGATTAATCTGATTTGCTGCCTGCGAAGATACCCTTGATGCAGAAGCAGATACAATTCCGGCATAAGAACCGGTTCCGTTAAACATTGACTTTACATTGCTCATATCCGCATCCTTGAAGCTCTTCTCATCCAGACTCAGCTTTCCGTCTGAACCGACTGTAATACCAATCTTCGATAAGCCTTTACTCATAATCGATGTTATCCGCTGCATACTGCTTCCGGCACTCTGCACAGATATATCTGACACAGATTTCAAGGCATCAACAGTAGCATTATAATCACTGACAAAAGCACCGACTGCCTTGTAAGCAGCATCCTTATCGTACTTATCTGCATTTGCAAACAAACTGTCCTTTCCGGTATTAATCAGCTTTGCTGTGGTATTCACAAGCTCTGTTGACTCCGCCTTCACAGTAGATAATGCAACCTTATTTGCACTTACGTTCTGTGCATTGGTATTTTTTCTGGTTGTGTTGGTCGTATTCGTCTTTTCTGTATCTGTCCGTCCCATTTTCTTGTAATATGACTTTACAAGCTTTCGATAGGCACCACTTTGAATACTGGAGTACTCTGATAGATTACTATAGAAAGACGATGCAGAACTTGAACCAAACATATTGCCGTATGATGTGGTACCAGACCCAAACAGACTGGCATAATTCGAAAGTCCATATATCCCTCTCATATCCATTCCCTCCTTTCCAACCTTATTGTAACGAAATATTCGGATGGAATATAATTCGTTCACTTATTGTATCGACATTTTTTATCATTTATGAACAGCCTTTCCTCTTCTACACAGATTCCGTACTGCTCCAAATCTACCTTTCCGTCTATTACCGGAATTCCATCTGCCTCTAAAAGCTTTGCCTGCACATCTTCGCCCCCAAACGCAAATGCTCCCGCCAATTCTCCTTTTGCATTCACAACCCGGTAACAGGGTATATTCTCCGGGTCGGGATTTCTGTGAAGGGCATTTCCGACTGCCCTTGCCATATTTTTATCCCCTGCAAGCTCTGCCACCTGCCCATAGGTAGCCACTCTGCCTTTCGGAATCCGCTTTACTGCTTCATAGATACGTTTTGTCGGACTGTCTGTAACTATGGCATAGCTCTCTGCAATCATTTGCCGGACCGCCTCATCCGGTACAGTCCCATCCAGAATAATGGTATTCCAATGCTCCTTATTCTGATGATACCCCGGTATTACCGATGCAAATGCTCCCCGCCAGTAATCCCGCCATTCGGGGTCTACCTTTACATTCAGGTTCAGATAGCCGTCTCTTTCGTAGGTCCAAAGAAATGCCTTTTTGTTACTACGCACTCTTACCAATTGCCAGTTCGGGTCATGAAACGGTGCTTCCTGATAGGTATCCGGAAATGACAGACCATATAGCAACGCTTCCTCTCTGGTATTCATATCATCCTACCTCTATCACCTTTTATTTCTGTATCACTTTCATACATTTCTAACGGTTCTATGTTCATAATTTTTATACGTTTGGCTTTGAGGTTGCCCGCAGGTTACTCTCAAAGTTCCGATTATAACCCATCCAGTTGCCGCCCTCATCCTTGCTCTTTAATTCTTCGATAAATATCTGCAATTTTGCATCCGTATTATCCGCAAATGCCAATGCCACCGCTTCAATCAATGCCGGCTTCTTCGGCGAACCAAATTCCAGTTCTCCATGATGAGCAAGAATACAGTGCTTTAATTCATTGGACAATTTCACCGGAAATCCCGGTATTTCCTTCATTCTTCCGTCCAGAAGAATCGTTCCCATCACAATATGCCCTACCAACTGTCCTTCATCCGTATAGTCATTTTCCGGAAAATCCGATAATTCCTCGGTCTTACCTATATCATGACAGATAGCGGCTGTTATTAACAAATCCCGATTTAGTATCGGATACTGTTGTGAATAGTAGTCACACAGCTTTGCTACCGATAAGGTATGCTGCAAAAGCCCACCGATAAATCCATGATGAATGGATTTTGCTGCGGAATGTGTTTTGAATTTTTTTGCAAATTCTTTATCGTCAATAAAAATCATTTCCAGTAGCTTATGGAGATACGTGTCTTTCACACTCTGAATCAGCCCTGTCAATTCCTTATACATCTCTTCCACATCGAACTCGGAACATGGCATATAATCGGAAACCTGATATTCTCCCTCCTGTGCCTTGCGTACCTGCTTTACATTCAATTGCAGGCTGTTCTGGAAGCAAACCACCTGTGCCGTAATATCAATATAGTCCATAGCTTCAAAGTGAGCAATTCCGTTATTCAAATCCCATACCTTGGCATCTATTGTTCCGGTCTTATCCTGTAGCAGCATGGAGTAATAATTCTTACCTGCCTTCGTTTGCAATGTCTGCTTTGATTTACAAAAATAAATGGCATGAACCATTTCTCCTTCATGAAGTTCATTTATGTAGTACATTCTTTTAATTCCTTTCTGATTCATAGTTCTATACCATTGTAGCACATCCTTGGGAAATATACTATGAAATCCTGCTTTTTCATTGCCCTAATTCTTTCAAAATGATATAATATTTACATTGAGCAATAAAGGAGATTTACGCTATGAATAAGCGTTCATTACGAATACTGGAATATAATAAAATTATAGATATGCTGATTCCGTATGCAGGTTCATCCATGGGTCAGCGGCTTTGCAGGCGTTTGAAACCATCGGTTGAACAGACCGAGATTCTGCGTTTGCAGGAGGAAACAAGGGATGCCTTAGCCCGGCTTTACAAACAAGGCAGCGTATCCTTTTCGGGTGTAATTGATGTAGGAATGTCTTTAAAGCGTCTGGAGGTGGGTGCAACCTTAAGCCCGTCCGAGCTGTTAGATATTGCCCGCTTATTAGATAATACCTTAAGTGTCCGGCAATATGGTGTATCCGAGGAGGAGGGACATGAACCGGATTGTCTGGATGTACGCTTTCTGGACTTAATGCCTCTGGAACATATCAGCCGCGAAATTCGCCGCTGTATCTTATCCGCAGACGAGATTGCGGACGATGCTTCTTCCGAGCTTAAGACTCTCCGCCGTTCCAAGAAACAGATGAATGATAAGATTCATACCCAGTTATCAAATATTGTAAATGCTCAGAACAATCAGACGTTGTTGCAGGACAGCATTATTACCATGCGAAACGGCAGATATTGTATTCCGGTAAAGCAGGAATACCGCAGCAGCTTTCCCGGTATGATACACGACCAGTCCTCCAGTGGTTCTACTCTATTTATTGAACCAATGTCTGTTGTGAATCTAAATAATGAATTAAAGGAACTCGAAAATAAGGAGCAGTTGGAAATTGAACGGATTCTGGCTTCCTTAAGCGAACAGACCGGCTTTGAGCGGGAGGTTATTGCTTCGGATGTGAAACTTCTGACCGAGCTTGATTTTATCTTTGCCAGAGCCAAGTTTGCAAAATCCTATCAGGGTACAGAGCCGATATTTAATACAAGGCGTTATATTCATATTAAACAGGGAAGACACCCCCTGTTAGATAAGAATACCGTTGTACCGATTGATATTGAGCTTGGTGATACCTACAGTATGCTGATTGTTACCGGACCGAATACCGGCGGTAAAACCGTATCTTTAAAAACAATCGGCTTGTTTACACTTATGGGACAATCCGGTCTGCACATTCCTGCCTTTGAAGGCTCTGAGCTGTGCGTCTTTCAGGATGTCTTTGCAGACATCGGTGATGAACAAAGTATTGAGCAGAGTCTCAGTACGTTTTCTTCCCATATGTCTAATATTGTATATATTATAAAGCACGCCACACCGGATACCTTAGTGCTCTTTGATGAATTAGGCGGCGGTACGGACCCTGTCGAGGGTGCGGCACTTGCCATTGCCATTTTGAATCATTTGAAAAAGCAGGAAATCCGATGCATGGCTACTACCCATTACAGCGAGTTAAAAACCTTTGCTCTTTCCACCGATGGGATTGAAAATGCAAGCTGTGAATTTGATGTTGCTTCTCTTCGTCCGACCTACCGGTTAATCATCGGTATTCCCGGCAAATCCAATGCATTTGCCATATCGAAAAAGCTCGGGCTGCCGGATTACATCATAGAGGAAGCACGTTCACAACTGGATGCTTCTTCTCTGAATTTTGAAGACTTAATCAGTGATTTAGAAGCCAGCCGGAAAACGATTGAAGAGGAAGAACAGAAAATTGCTGCCTATAAGACCGAAATTGAAGCACTGCGTAACCAGTTAAAGGAAAAGCAGGAATCCTTGGAGCAGCAGCGTACAAAGCTGCTGAAAAATGCCAGAGAAGAAGCCATGGAGATATTAGAGGAGGCAAAGGAAATTGCCGACCAGTCTATCCGCAAATATCAAAAATGGGAACGCAATCCTGCAAAGGCAAATAATAAAGACATGGAAGCACAACGAAGCAGACTCCGGGATAAAATGAAATCCCTTGACGGTGCCATGAATAAGCCGAAGAAGCAGCGTCGTTCCGGTCAAAAGGCAGAGGATTTCAAGGTTGGCGATACCGTATATATCATCAGCATGGATACAACCGGCACTGTACTTTCCCTTCCTAATGCAAAGGGCGAGCTTTCCATTCAGGCAGGTATTCTGCATATGACACTTCCGATTACCGATTGTGAAATTACAGATACACCGGTAGTTACAGAACCAAAGCCGCCAAAGAGTCATCGTCGGATGAATCTGGAACGTGCGGCTACTATACGCCCGGAAATCAATGTCATCGGGCTTACGGTGGATGAAGCCATATCTAAGATTGATAAATACATGGATGATGCCCTTTTATCTAATTTATCGCAGATTACGATTATCCACGGCAAAGGAACCGGAGCTCTTCGTAAGGGTATTCACGAATACTTAAGAAAACAGACACATGTTGCCGAATTTCGAAACGGTGAGTTCGGCGAGGGTGATATGGGTGTTACCATTGTAGAACTACAATAATCACTTAACCATAGCGGCTATGCAAAAAAAGGAGACAGGCATGGATAAACAACGAATACTGATTGTTGATGATGATGAACATATTGCAGAGTTGATTTCTTTATATCTGGTAAAGGAATGCTTTGATACCCGCATTGAAGGAAACGGTGAGGATGCCCTGCATGCATTTCATGAATACCACCCGCATTTAATCCTGTTGGATATTATGCTTCCGGGTATGGATGGCTACGAGGTATGCAGTGAAATCCGGAAAAACAGTCAGGTTCCGATTATCATGCTGTCCGCAAAGGGAGAAGTCTTTGACAAGGTATTAGGATTAAAGCTGGGGGCGGATGATTATATTATGAAGCCCTTTGATTCGAATGAAATGGTTGCCCGCGTGCGGGCAGTGTTGCGTCGCTATACTACACCGACTCAGCAGCCGCAGCCGGTCAGCCACACCTCTGCTCCGCATACCGGTACTTATGTTGAATACGAAGGTCTGATTGTCAATATTTCGAATTATACCACCTCCATTAACGGTGTTATTATGGAAATGCCGCCAAAGGAATTAGAGCTACTTTATTTCCTTGCCAGCCAGCCAAACAAGGTCTTTACAAGAGAACAGCTCTTAGACCAAATCTGGGGCTATGAATATACCGGGGATACACGTACCGTTGATGTCCATGTAAAGCGAATCCGCGAAAAGCTGCCGGAGAATCCAAACTGGGCATTAACCACCGTTTGGGGTGTTGGTTATAAATTTGAAACAAACCGCTGATAAGTTTCCTTGTCCGTATGGAGTCTGACTATGTATAAACACTTTTTTGATAAAATTGCACTTGCTTATCTCATTACCATTACCATCATTTTTGTAATGATTATTTTATATGCCTCTAATACAACAAGGCAGAAGCTGATTACAGAAAAGCAGGATATGCTTGCCACACAAGCCTCTTATATTTCAAAATCCTATATTCTGCCTTATCTGGACGGGGACATAAGCAAAGACGAATTACAAAAAACCTTCAACGACTTAGAGGATTCCTTAATGATTCATATCTGGTACAGTGATACCAATGGGAATCTGATTCTTTTATCACATCCGGAAAATTACGCTGCTTTACCGGATAATCTGTATGATTTGGACCGTTCCGGTGCTCTCACAACCACCTATTCCTTTACCGGAAATTTTTATGATATGTTTTCCGAGCAGATGCTTACCTACGGAACTCCTGTTGACGGCATTTCCGTATCCAATGCAGGGGTTATCACTCTGCACGTTCCGTTTCGTCAGATTTCAGATATAATGCAAAATATGTTTCTTAATTTTCTGGTTCCGGTCTGCTTTCTTATCATCCTATCCATGCTGGTGCTTCTGTTTCTGGCAAGAAAGGTTTTAAAGCCGCTTAACCAGCTTAGCTATGCCGCCAGAGAGTATGCATCCGGAAATTTTGATGTCAAAACCGGCATTACCTCTAAGGATGAAATCGGTGAATTAGCAAATAATCTTGAATATATGGCATCGGAGTTAAATAAACTGGATGACTACCGCAAATCCTTTATCGCCAATATTTCTCATGATTTCCGTTCTCCGCTGACTTCTATTAAAGGCTATATCGAAGCCATGCTGGACGGCACGATTCCAAAGGATAATCAAGAAAAATATCTTAATATCGTGCTTTCTGAAACGCAACGCCTGACGAAGCTGACTGCCAGTATGCTAGAGCTTAACAAATCCGATTCCTATGGGTTAAAGCTTAATTTTATTACCTTTGATATTTTAGAGGTCATCGATGCTACCATCGACCTTTTTGAAGGTGTGTGTGCCAAACGCTATATTGTCATACGCCGGAACTGTCAGACGGATTACACAATGGTACGGGCAGACAAAACCCGAATCCAGCAGGTGCTTTATAATCTGATTGATAATGCCATTAAGTTCAGTCCGCATGGTGCAACCATCATTATTTCCGTTACCGGTGCCAACGAAAAAATATTCGTATCTGTCAAGGACAGCGGTCGCGGAATTGAAAAGAGCCAGCAATCCAAAGTATGGGACCGGTTCTACAAGGCAGACAGCTCCCGCGGAAAGGATAAACAAGGCTCCGGTCTCGGCTTATCCATTATCCGCGAAATTATTCGTGCTCATGACGAAACGATTACACTGACCAGCACTCCGGGTGTCGGCAGCGAATTTACTTTCTCATTAAAAAAAGGTAAGGAGACAGAAATCTCTCCTTACCATTCATAGTGATGCAGTTGTCCTTGCAGTTGAAATTGTCGAAATCCCTGCTGCCGCATGGCTTCATACGAAACAATTGCAACAGAGTTTGCAAGATTGAGGGAACGTATATCGGGTAACATCGGGATACGGATACAGTCCTCTTTATGCTGCAGCAAAATCTCCTCCGGAATACCGGCACTTTCCTTTCCGAACATAATATAGCAATCATCCTCATAGGTAACTTCTGTATACGTCTGCTTTGACTTGGTGGTTGCCATATAGACGTGTGCATTCGGATTCAGTTCCAGAAATTCCGCATAATCCGCATAAGTTCTGACATCTACCTGATACCAGTAATCCATGCCTGCCCGCTTGATTTCTTTATCCGATAACCGAAAGCCTAACGGCTCAATCAAATGAAGTCTTGCTCCGATTGCCAGACAGGTTCTTCCTATATTTCCAACATTGCCGCCCTGCTCCGGCTCCATTAATACAATATGAATCATTTATCCTCTTACTCCTGTTTTACACACAAATCCAATTCTACACAATCGGTATCATTAATATATATCGGAATACACATATTTGCCACAGTGCCGGATATTGTGAAATTTCCCTCACACATACTTGGCGGGGTAATATCAATTCCGATATTCTTCGTTGAAAAAACGGTTGATGCATTTCCCATAATCATATTTGCCAGTTCACAGATTGCACTGGTGGAAAGCTCATCTAACTGTGTCACTTCCATAAACATCATTTTAGATGCGATTGCCAGTGCGACAGGCTTCTTAAATGCCAGCATAACCTGACCCTGCATCTCTCCGGTTACACCTATCATAATCACGATAGAATCACTGGTAAAGCTGGTATTTCTTATGTATGGCTTTCCAACCTTTGGAGTCAGATTACAAGCCTCACTGATTACCTTGGTTGCTGCCATTAAAAACGTATTCACATGATCTGCGTTAATCCTTGCCATTGGTACTTCCTCTTTAGTTTAACCTTTCTATAAAGTGCTGAATCCTTCCAAATGCTTCTTTTAATTCTTCAATGGAGTATGCATAGGAAATTCTTAAATATCCTTCTCCACAATCACCGAATGCAGTTCCGGGAACTACTGCCACCTTCTCCTGCATCAACAGCTTCTCTGCAAACTCTTCACTCGTCATACCATACTGCTTAATACATGGAAATACATAAAAGGCTCCAAACGGTTCGAAGCATTCAATTCCCATTTCCCGAAATGTCTGCATTAAAAACCGTCTTCGCTGGTCATATGCCCGAACCATAACTGCAATATCCTTATCTCCGGTGCGTATAGCATCAATTGCCGCATACTGACTGTTCGTAGGTGCACACATAATCGCAAACTGGTGTATCTTTATCATCTGTCCGCAAATAAGCTTCGGTGCCAACGCATAACCCAAACGCCAGCCGGTCATAGCATATGCCTTTGAAAAGCCATTAATAATAATGGTACGCTCCTTCATGCCGGGCAGGGATGCTATGCTGACGTGTTGCTGCTTATAGGTCAGCTCCGCATATATCTCATCTGACAACACATATAAATCATGCCGCAGGATAACCTCCGCAATCTGCTCCAAATCCTTCTTCTCCATAATGGCTCCGGTTGGATTATTCGGAAACGGAAGTATTACCAGCTTCGTTTTATCTGTAATTGCAGCCTCCAGCTCTTCCGCTGTCAGCCGGAACTCATTCTTTGCCTGTAGTGCAATCCGTACCGGTACTCCGTCTGCCAGTTCCACACAAGGCAGATACGATACATAGCATGGCTCCGGTATGATTACCTCGTCTCCGGGGTCCAGCATTGCCCGCAATGCAATATCAATTCCTTCACTACCGCCTACCGTAATTACACATTCCTGCTTTGCATCATAAGAAGCGTGGAACTTTCTTGCATAGTAAGCACAGATTTCCTGTCTCAATTCCAATAAACCTGCATTAGAGGTATAGAAGGTTCTGCCTTGCTCCAGCGTATAAATTCCTTCATCCCGAATATGCCAGGGTGTATCAAAATCCGGTTCTCCCACACCAAGCGAAATTGCATCCGGCATTTCGCTGACTACGTCAAAAAACTTACGGATTCCCGACGGTTTAATATCAATTACTTTCTTTGATAATGGATTTCTCATGGCATAACCGCCAACCTTTCTGACTTCGTATTATTGGTTAATTTTACTCCGTGTTCTTTGTATTTCTTTAACACAAAATGCGTCGCTGTTCCGACAACTGCTTCCATCGGAGCTAACTTACTGGACACAAATAAGGACACTTCCTTCATGGTTCTGCCCTTAATGATAACTGCAAAATCATACGCTCCGGACATCAGATATACGGTATCTACCTCCGGATAGTTGGAAATTCTCTCCGCAATCTTATCAAAGCCTTCCCCTCTTTGCGGGGTTACCCTTAATTCAATCAATGCCGTTACAAATTCCCGGTCCGTCTTATCCCAATCAATAATTGAGGTATAGCCGCAGATTACATGCTCCCGCTCCATAGCTGCCAGCTCCGCTTCTACCGCTGCTTCCTCTTCACCAATCATGGCAGCAATATCCTTTGCTGTTAATTTACAATCCTCTTCAATCAGATTCAAAATCTTCGTTCTCATATCATCAACCTCAACTTTTATATATTTTATAAAGTTCGTCACCCTTTGGCAAGGTCAGATACCTCGATTCTTCATCCCTTACCACAATTCTGTCATGTGTAGCCGTCACCTGTCCGATTCTGACAACCGGTATTCGGTCAAATATCCTCTGCTCCTGCAGCTTTTCAGACTTCTTTACAACTGCCAGCATACTGCCGCCGCTCATTGCCATATATGGATTCACATCAAAAAATTCACAGACCTCAATCGTTTCCTGTCGAATCGGAATCTTTCTCCATTCCACCTGCATCCCGCATCCGGCAGCTTCTCCAAGCTCCCATAAGGCGGCAAATACACCTCCGGTTGATACATCATGAAGATATGTGATTCCATCCGTATGCAATTCCTGCAATGCCGATACCAAGGAAAGGTCGCTGCTACAGTCTCTTGCTGTTTCCAGATAGAAATCTGCATAGCGTTGCTTTAATTCCTGCCAATGGTCATTTACCAGCATGGAGGTTGCCTCTAATGCTGCGTATCCCAGCATATAAATAGAATCTCCTGCCTGTACAGCCTCCGGTGTAAACCGCGGTGTCTGCTTCGTCTGTATACCATATGCCGTAATCGTAATACTCGGATACCGCAGATTCTCTAACAATTCCGTATGTCCACCCAGATATTCAATTCCTGCCTGCACACAAAGCTCGGTAATGGTCTGAACCGTTTTGCGAATCCGTTCTTCGCTTCCTCTTGCCGGCAACAATAATATTGCGGTAATTGCCTGCATGGTACCTCCGCTTGTTGCCCATTGATTCTGTGCTTTCCAGAAGGCGTAGGTTACAGCCTCCTGTGTTCCCATTGTAACGGTAGCGGATGCGGTCATCCAGCCAAGATCCGGTGTTATCTGCATACCGGCATAATCTCTGCCGATACCGGCACCCTGTATCACCTGCCCGCCATTTGACGGCAGCCACTTCAAGACGGAACGTTTGCATTGTGTCTCTGTAATTTTTCCCGGATTCATTCTATCACCTGTCTATTGTCCTGACGCTGCCGGCTCTGTAGATGCATTCTCGGAAGAAGGCGTATCGGTTGCTGTCGTATCGGTTGCCGTCGGTTCCGGTACTGTCGTGTCAGTCGGTTCCGGGTCTGTCGGTTCCGGCGTTGGTGTCGGTTCTTCCGGTGATTCTTCCGAACTTTCACTTGCATTATCCGGATTTCCAATTGTCACCCGTTCCGGAGAAGCACTGTAGGAACTGGTATTTACTAAGATTGTATCTACCAGTGTGCCATTTTCATACACATATTTCCACAGCTTTGCCTTATAACCGATATGTGCGGATTGTGTTACATTTCTATAGTCTGCCGGCTGTGCCTCGTCTACAGTCTCTATCGGGTCTCCCGGCTGTATTACGGATATAATTTCATTCTTATATTCTACGGTTCGGTTTGCAGGACGGTATTCCTTTCCATAAATGGATACATGCAAAGTACCACCCGATGCATACGCATATATAAAGACCGGAGTATCCAGATTATTCACAAACCGGAAGTTCTTAGTGCCTTCATTTAGGGCCGCATCTGCCGAAATCTGTACATAGCCGACCGCCATGGAATGCGGATACCGCTCTGTTACTTCTAACTCTGCATCCAGCACTGCATTATATAAGGTTGTGGAAACCTGACAGATTCCACCGCCAATATCGGAAATAACCTCACCGTTTAAGTATGCACCTGCATAGCTCCATCCGTTTGCAGTTGTAAATGGCAACAGGTATGACATGGTATCAAATTCGTCTCCCGGATATAGTACATGTCCGTTGATTTTTCCTGCCGCATTCATAATGTTATTATTACGTGACGGGTCTCCCGCGGTATAACGTGTACTAAATGAACCAATCTCATCCGTTACGCAAGCCAGCTCCTTGGCTGTATGCTCCGGTTCCACTACATCAGTTACTACCGCTATCTGTATGGTATCATCATTCTTCCGGTTATTAATTGCTTCTAATAGCCTATCAGCAGTTTCCGCTAAGTTTAATTCCTTTCCTGCCGTTCCTTCAATCACTACAAGCTTCTCATTCTCATATTTCATGCTAGCATTCTGGGCAGGAGTAATATAGTCAGACAATTGTGTATCTAATTGCTCGGTCAGATAGGTTTCATCAAATGAAAACGGAACCTCGATCCGCTCATTTTCTCTGGACACATCCGTAATTTCCTTATACCGCTTCAGAATATTGCCAACTCTTCCGTAGCTGTATGCTTCTTCCACCGCAGCATCCACATCTGCCTGTAGATTCAGCTCTTCTAAGGTCATCGTATAGCTCTCGTCCTCTAACCGGAACTCTACCGATACCGCATCTAATTCCTGTATATAGTCTTCAAATGCTCCCTTGGCTTCCTCGTAGGTCATTCCGCCAACAGAAATATCATTCAGATAAATTCCGTCATAAATAATTCCGTCATGCTCCTGCTCCTCACTCGCCTGTACCGGAACCGGATTCCACATATTCATGAACAATGCCAGTCCTACGCTGCCGATACCTGACAGCACTCCCCATTTTTTCTTGTTCATTTTCTCCACTTCCTCCATGCTTTTCCTTACAATGCTAGCTCTTTTCAAATATTTTTCCTGCACTACTATAGTTTTTTCGAAACTTATGCTATAATTCTTCTAGTTACATCATGCTTGGTACAACAACACCAAGTACCATTGCAATTACAATGATAACTACAATAACGGCTGATATTACCTTTTTTGCCTTTTTTTTATTGAATTGACTCATGTTTACACCTCTTTCAGAAAGGATATAGTTTATGAAATATGCATTTCCACTCACTTCCGTTATGGTTTTTGCAATATTCAGTTTCTTATTTATGATGCTCGTAAAGCGAAGCCGCCGCCGTACCGACCAGAAAATGTCACAATTCTGGCAACAGGAAACTGCTGCCAATCAGGTACGAAAGCAGGATATCTCTACCCTTGATTATGTATACATTCCGTTGGAAACCCTTCCCTTCGGTGTCGGTCAGACTTCCGAAATCACGCGGCTGGAGGGTATTATCCGTGAACTGGATACCAAACAGATTGTAAACCTCAGCCAATATACAAATACGGAATTAAAGTTAAAATACGGGGTTGCAAATCTGGACATTCTTTCGGCCTGTGATGAACGCTTCACAACTTTGATTCGAACCCTCTATCAATGGTCCTGCCTGCTTCTTAATTCGGGGCATCTGGATGCTGCCATCCAAGTTGCAGAATACAGCATCGACATCGGCTCTGATATATCCGGCTGCTACTATATGCTCGCAGACTATTATAATTCTATTCAGGACGCCACCGCTCTGAACCGCCTGAGAGAATCCGCAGACAAATTAACCGGTCTGAATGCCAATGCCATCAAAGATTATCTTAACAAATCCCCGGAATGATAGCAAGTCCTTTTCCTGCTAACTTATGCTCTTACTTTGCATACCTCCCACAACGGACATTCGTTACATTTCGGATTTCTCGCGGTGCATATGGTCCGTCCATGTGTAATAATCTGAATGTTATATAAAATCCATTGCTCTTTCGGCAGAACCTTCATAAGCTCCTGCTCTACTATCTCCGGGTTATCACTTTTTGTTAGTCCCAGCTTCTTTGAGATCCTTTTTACATGGGTATCCACAACAATACTGGGTTCATGATAAATGTTACCACGTATCACGTTGGCAGTCTTTCGTCC
>ULRB01011332.1_pt1 | contig 33987 bp, 30 predicted proteins | sample 1955051 | NCBI WGS metagenome assembly ULRB01 (sample SAMEA4835671, study PRJEB28245) | human gut metagenome | biome: gut microbiome; material: fecal sample | place: Denmark | collected 2008 | reverse complement strand
TGGAACATCACTTTGAGCAATACTCTTGAAAATATAAGAAAAATCATACATCTTGACGATGCAGTAAAAAAACTTAATAAGCTCTATACTATTGATACTTTGTGCGGTATATTCAACCGTTCAGGCTTTAAAAAGCAATCGGACGAACTTTATAAATACTGCATAAAAAGAAAACGTCCTGTTATGCTCATGTTTATTGATATGGACGGCTTGAAGAAAATCAATGACAACTACGGTCACAAAGAGGGCGATAAGGCTATTTGTGCTTTGGCTGACGCAATTCGTATGTCATGCGTCAATGGAGAAGTTTACGGCAGGTTTGGCGGTGATGAATTTATTATTTTTGCCGCTGATTATAGCGAAAGTGAGGCTTATAACCTTAAAAAACTGATAGAAAGCAATATTGAGCTTGTAAATAAAATGAACGGCTATGTATTCTCTATAAGTGCAAGTATAGGTTCGTATATTGCTGTTCCTGAGCCTGAATATGACCTTTTCCAAATGGTAACTCATGCCGATAATGTTATGTATGAACATAAAAAACGCAAGAAAATCTCAAAATATCTGAAAGGGCATACTGACATACTGCCTTAATTTTACATAATAAAGAAAATGCACCATACAGTGTTGACTGTATGGTGCATGCTTGTGCTTAACGCACATTTATTATTTTATTTCCAAACGTTTTACAGGCGGTTCTTCTGACGCTTTTTTCGGCAAATCAATTTTCAGAATACCGTCCATATATTCAGCTGAAATATTTTCGGTGTCAACACCTGTAATATCAAAACTTCTTGTATATGAACCGTAAGAGCGTTCTCTGCGGATATATTTTCCTTTATCGTCTTTTTCGTCCTTTTCGTTTTTGTGTTCAGCCGTCAAAACAAGGTATGAACCATTTATATCGAGCTTAATATCTTCCTTGGTGAAACCCGGAAGCTCAGCCTCCATAACATATTTTTCACCCTCGTCACGAATATCAGTCTTGCAGGTATTTACCGGCATTGAGCCGCCAAAGAAGTTCTTTTCAAAATCGTTAAAGGCATTAAAGATATCGAAACCACTTTTTTCAAAAGGTGTAAGTCCATACATAAATCATTCCTCCAGACACATTTGACGTTTTTCTGTTTTGCTTTTTTACATTATTCTGTTAATCTGTTCCATTGGTATTACTTCCTTTCGTTTCATTGCCTATATGATACTGCCGCTTTATGATTGATTTGTGATAAAATCATGTTTTTTTACAGAAAATTAGCACTCTATATGTGAGAGTGCTAATTGTGGCAAGTGAAAATAATGTCCATGCATTACAGCATACTACTTTAAAGACAGTTAATTATGCTATTTACAAATGTTGTATGGAGGATGCTATGTTTTTAGGTATTTTAAATTTATTCAGCAGCTGGATTTTTTTTGCTCTGCACGTTGACAGCATGGGAGTTTTCCCAAAACCGCTGAGCAAGCAAAAAGAGGAAGAATATTTTGAAAAAATGGCAAAAGGGGATAAGGAGGCTAAAAACAAACTTATAGAGCATAATCTGCGTCTTGTTGCACATATAGTAAAAAAATACGGAACCTCGTCCGTTGAACAGGATGAGCTGATTTCAATAGGAACTGTCGGTTTAATTAAAGCAGTCATTACTTTTGATTATTCAAAGGGAGCAAAGTTTGCTACATATGCAAGCAGATGTATTGAGAATGAGATACTTATGAATTTCAGAGCGTCAAAAAAGTCAGCAGGGGATATATTTATAAATGAGGTTATCGAAACCGATAAGGACGGAAATGCCTTAACACTCATGGATATTGTTGATGACGGTACTAATATAGACTCTCAGGTTGACTTGCTTATACGTTCGGAACAGCTTTATAAGTTTCTTGACAAATGTCTGGATAAAAGAGAAACAGAAATCATTATTTACAGATACGGACTTTATGGTGCAAGACCTCATACGCAGAATGAAGTAGCTGAAAAGCTGGGTATATCAAGGTCTTATGTGTCAAGAATTGAAAAAAAGGCGATAGGCAAGCTGAAAAAAATGTATGATAACAGTCCTTATTAACTTTAAAAAGGTATTGTAAAATTGCTTTGAAATGTGCTATAATATTAAGGCAACACCGCATAAAGCTTGTGCGTCAGAAACGCAGATAAATTTTTCGTCAGATTGCATAGAATTTTTGAAAGTATACTGTCGTATAGTGAGAAAATTATGTGTAATATGACGGAAAATTTGCAAGTTTATGACATGCAAAGTCTTTTGACGTGCTTTATGCGATGTTGCCCTAAGGCAGTTTATATATCAGTACCGCATTGTGTGATTTGAGCTGTCTTGGAATATTAAAATGGAAAGCAGGCGTTAAAAAATGGAGTTCAAAGTTAATAGCGGAGCGTGGGGTTCTATGTTTGGAATACCATGTATTGTTGCAGATAATTTTTTAAAGCTTGCAAGTGAAGCTCAGATAAAGGTTCTTTTATACATACTCAGAAATAATAACAGAATGTGCAGTACTGATGAAATAGGCAGAGCTGTCGGGATAACAGCTGAACAGGCAGAGGAAAGCCTTATCTTCTGGCAGCAGGCAAATGTTCTTGCTGAAAGCAGTGACTCAGCCAATAAAAGCAGTGAAAACAATATTATGAAAACACCTTTTAAATCAAAGTCTGAAACAGCTGAAATCAAGCCGTCACCAAAACCGACAGCAATTAAGGAAACCTCAAGCGGCGGCTTAAAGCTTGCTCCTACTGAAATTGCAAAGCTTATTACCCAATCAGGTGAATTAAAGGGACTCTTTGAAATGGCACAAATACATCTTGGAGCATTAAATCATACTGCCCAGAAGTCACTTATATGGATGCATGATTATCTTGGACTTCGTGCAGATGTTATTGTTACACTGATTGCTTACTGTGCTTCAATTAACAAAACAAACATCAGTTATATGGAAAAAATCGCTTATTCCTGGAGTGAAAGCGGAATAAGTACATTTGAACAGGCACAGGACGAAGTGAACCGCATGACAGAGGCAAGGAGTTTTGTCTATGAGGTTATGAAAAGTCTGGAAATGAAAAGAAATCCGACCACAAAACAGCTCGAATTTATTATGGAATGGAAAAGTAAGGGATATACTGTTCCTCTGATAAAATATGCATATGAAAAAACAATTGAACAAATTGATATGCTTAAATTTGAATATATTAATAAAATTCTTATAAACTGGAGCAGCTGCGGCTTTAAATCGGTTGATGATGTTAAAAACTCCGAGCTTGAATTTAAAAATAGCAAGAAACAGTCAGAAAGCTCAGCTGATGCATCAAATGTTGATAAATATAAGGCTCTGATAAACAATTTCTAGGAGAATTTAAATGGATAATGATGTTTTTGACAAAGCACAGTCTGTAATGACTAACAGAAGAATGAGTGCTGTAAGTGAAAATCAGCTTCGTATAGATGAAATAAGCCGCAAGATACCTGAAATAAGCGAAATAAACAGATATCTTTTTGATACAAGCAAAAAACTTATGGAGATTATTTCACGTCGTGAAAATGTCGGGGAGAAAATTGAAAAGCTGAGAAAATCAAATCTTGAAGCTCAGAATATGATAAGAAATATCTTAGTACAGAATGGCTATCCTGAGGATTATCTTGATATTCACTATAATTGCAGTGAGTGTCAGGATACAGGTTACTCAAAAGGGGAGCTTTGCAAATGCTTTAAAAAGCTTTGCGGAACGCTTTCAGCAAAAGAGATGAATAAAAATTCACAGATTAAGCTTTCAAGCTTTGATACGTTCAATCTTTCATATTACAGCGGCAATGATTATCATGTAATGAAAAGGATTTTTGAATTTACAAGAAGTTACGCTGAAACCTTCAGAGGCAATTCGGGCAGTATTCTGATGTTTGGCAAGACAGGACTTGGCAAAACACATCTTTCACTTGCCATTGCAAATGAAGTTCTGAAAAAAGGATACAGTGTTATATATGATTCGACTATAAATATACTGCGTAAAATAGAAAAGGAACATTTCGGCAAAAACAGTTTTGCTGATACCCTTTCTCTTATTCTTGATTGTGATTTGCTGATACTTGATGATTTGGGTACGGAATATGAAACTCCGTTTTACAGCTCAACGATATATAACATAATAAATACAAGACTTAACAGTGACAAACCAACGATAGTAAGCACTAATCTCGATTATGCGGGAATTGAAAAAAGATATGACGAAAGAGTTGTTTCAAGACTTTGTGCAGTTTATACCTGCCTTGAATTCAAGGGTGAAGATGTTCGTCTGCAAAAAAGAAAGTCATGTCAATAAACAGGAGGTTACCATGAAAAAAATCAGAGTAAATGTCAGCTCGCCTTATGACGTTCTGATTGAAAAGGACAGCATTAAAAACTGCGGAAAAATAATTTCAGAATTGACAAATGCCAAAAAAGCGGCAATAATAACAGATGATACAGTATCTGAACTTTATGGAGATATCGTTGAAAAATCGCTTTCAGACAGTGGCTTTACTACACTGAAATTTGTTTTTCCGCATGGTGAAGCTTCAAAAAATTCTGTGACGCTTAATAAAATATACGACTTCCTTTGTGCAGGCGAAATTACAAGACATGACATAATAATTGCTCTCGGCGGCGGTGTTACAGGTGATATGGCAGGCTTTGCTGCCGCTACGTATCTCAGGGGAATAGATTTTGTCCAAATTCCTACTACGCTTCTGGCTCAGATTGATTCATCTGTCGGCGGAAAGACTGCTATAGATATTTCGGGCGGAAAAAATCTTGTCGGAGCTTTTAAACAACCTCTGCTTGTAATATGCGATACAAATACTCTTGATACTCTGTCACCTGAAATTTTTTCAGACGGAATGGCTGAAGCTATAAAGTACGGCATGATAAAGGATAAAGCTCTTTTTGAACAAATTGCATCAAGAAATTACAATACAATTTCAGATATTATAGACGAGCTTGTTTATAAATGCATTGATATAAAGCGTCAGGTCGTAGAAAATGATGAATTTGAAAACGGCGAAAGAATGATTTTGAATTTCGGACATACAATAGGTCATGCAGTTGAATGTTACTATAATTACGAAAAGTATACTCATGGCTGCGGAGTTGCAGTCGGAATGTGTTATATTACAAGCAAATGCTGCTGTGATGAAGTTTTCAGAAGGCTTGAGGCATGCGTTAGAGCATATAATCTTCCGACATCAGTTCCGGCTGACATTTCCCAGCTTTTGCCGTATTGCTCAAAGGATAAGAAACGTGCGGGCAGCAACATCAGCTATATCGTATGCCCTGAAATCGGCAAAGCTGAGATACGTAGGGCTTCTGTCAAAGAATTTGATGAGTTAATGGAGGGATAGTACAATGGATATTAAAATTTCTCCGTCAACGCTTAAAGGAAAAGTGAAGATACCTGCATCAAAAAGTTATGTCCACAGAATGCTTATCTGTGCTGCATTAAGCAGCGGAATTTCTGAAATAAAGGATATTTCATTTTCAAAGGATATATCAGCAACAATTTCCTCGCTTACAGAGCTCGGGGCTGATTTTGAAACATATAAAAATACGGTTGCTGTCAGGGGAATAGAAAGTCCCTGCGGCAAAGCGGTTATTGATTGCTGTGAAAGCGGCTCTACGCTGAGATTTATTATTCCGATTGCAGCGGCTTTTGGAGTAAACGCACAGTTCATAGGTGAGGGAAGACTGCCTCATCGTCCTATTGATATATACATTCGTGAACTTTCAGCTAAAGGCATAAAGTTTGATTATAATAATACCATGCCTTTCAATATCTGCGGACAGCTGCATGGCGGTACTTTTGCTCTTGAGGGTGATGTTTCTTCACAGTTTGTTACAGGACTTCTTTTTGCTCTGCCGCTTTTAAAGGAAAACTCAGAAATCGTGCTTACCTCTCCGCTTGAATCAAAGCCTTATGCCGATATGACCATTGAATGTTTGAAAAAATTTGGAGTTGAGGTTTCAGAAACGGAGAACGGTTATAAAATCAATGGAAATCAGCAGTATAAGCCGTATAATGCCTCGGTTGAGGGAGATTATTCACAGGCTGCTTTCTTCTACACCGCCAATGCTCTTGGCAGTAACGTTGAAATAAGCGGACTTAATCCCAACAGCGTTCAGGGAGACAGAAAAATCCTTGAAATAATTGATTTAATGTGTTATAATAAAAGTTGCCTTGGAAGTTTCAAAGCAGACTGCAAGGATATTCCCGACCTTGTTCCAATTCTTGCTGTTCTCGGCTGTTTTGGTAATGATACTTCCGAGATTTACAATGCACAGCGTTTAAGAATTAAAGAAAGTGACAGACTGCAGTCTGTATCTGATATGCTCAATAAACTTGGCGGAAATGTTACGGTAAAAGAGGACGGTCTTGTAATTGAACCTGTCAGAACTCTCCATGGCGGTGTTGTGGATAGCTGTGGTGACCATCGCATTGCTATGTGTGCTGCAATTGCAGCTCTCAGGGCTGACGGTGACGTTATTATACAGGGAGCTGAATCTGTTGAGAAGTCTTATCCTAACTTTTTTGAGGATTATAATAATTTAGGAGGTAAAGCCAGTGTCATCATTATGGAATAATAGAATTTCAATTTCAATTTTCGGTGAATCGCACGGACCTGCAATCGGTGTTGTAATTGACAATCTGCCGTCAGGAGAATACATAAATTCAGAGGAAATCCAGCGATTTATGGCAAGACGTGCTCCTAAAAAGGACGGAACAACGACCTCCAGAAGTGAAAAGGATATGCCGCAGATTATTTCTGGTGTCCTTAATGAGAGGACAACCGGCACTCCTTTGTGTGCATTTATACAGAATACCGATACTCATTCGGGGGATTATTCAAATATCTCAAAATTGGCACGTCCCGGACACGCAGATTATACAGGCACATTGCGTTATAAAGGATTTAATGACGTAAGAGGCGGAGGACATTTCTCCGGCAGACTTACAGCTCCGCTTTGCTTTGCAGGTGCCGTATGCGGACAAATCCTCGAAAGAAGGGGAATTTATGTAGGTGCTCATATAGCTTCAATACACAATATCAAGGATTCTAAATTTGATAGTATAAATGTTTCTCGTGAGGATATATTGAATGTAAGGAATAAGGCTTTCCCTGTTATCAATGACAGAAAAGGTAAGCTTATGTTTGAGGACATTCAGAAAGCAAGGCTGGGAATGGAGTCACTTGGCGGAGTTATAGAATGTGCAGCTGTTAATGTTCCGGCAGGAATAGGCTCACCTATATTTGATGGACTTGAAAACTCCATTGCTCAGCTTATTTTCGGCATCCCTGCTGTAAAGGGACTTGAGTTTGGTGCAGGCTTTACAGCTGCAAAAATGGTTGGAAGTCAGAATAATGACGACTTCTATGTTGACGACAGGGGACATGTCAAAACAAAAACAAATAACCATGGAGGTATTCTTGGAGGCATTTCCTCCGGTATGCCGATTACTTTAAATGTTGCAGTAAAACCTACTCCATCAATTGCACAGCCTCAGAATACTGTTGATTACAGCAATCTTTCAAATGAGGTTTTAGAGATTAAGGGACGTCACGACCCTTGTATCGTTCCAAGAGCTGTTCCGTGTGTTGAAGCAGCTGTAAATATAGCTCTTATTGCACATATGATTGATTATCCAAACTTTTAAAGGGTGATTGCTATGCAGGATGAAAACATCTATAAAATATCCGAAATGGCAGATACTGACATTAAGGACGTTTATACACTTAATATTCTTATCTGCTATCTCCTTTATAAAATCAATAAACCTGTAGAGGTGGAACAGCTTTATGAAATTGCTGTAAGCAGCAGTATAGTCAACTATTTTTTTTATCAGGACTCCATTGATTATCTCCTGAAAAACAGTTTACTTTGCCTTGACAAAAACGAAAATGATACAGACTGTTATAATTTAACGCAAAAAGGCAGAGAATGTGCTGAAAATTTAAAATCGTATGTATCAAAGTCGCATAGAGATAAGCTTGTTCTGTCTGCAATGAAGTATTTTGCAAGACTTGAAAAGGAAAAGGAAGTTAAAATAGAGTATATAAAGCTCGATGAGGGTGGTTATTATACAAGAGTCCGCTGTCTTGACAGAAAGGCTGACCTTATGGATATTAAGCTTTTTGCTCCCGATTATACACAGGCAAAGCTGCTTGGAGAGGGAATTATGAAAAATCCTGCAGGCTTTTACGGTAAAATTATTGAGCTTGCTCTGGAAAATCAGGAGGAGGAATACGATTTAACTGATGTGTAATTATCTTATTGGAGGCTTTTATGGCTAATAAACGTAAAATTTCAGACAGGAAATATTCTAAACCGAAGTTAAGGTTTCACTTTGGAATACTCATCCTGATTTTTGTGCTTTCATTTTCGGCTTGTTTTGCTTTGTATATGTTTTCTGCAAATATGGATGATAATTTCTTTGAAAAACAAGAGAATAAAGGTAAATCGACAGTTGAAAAATCACAAAATATTTCAGAGGATGAATCTGCTGCAGGTTCTGAAAGCTCTGAAGAAAGCTCATCAACTACAGGCGTAAGCAATCCTGTACCCGAAAGTGATGCAAAGGATGAGGCTTATCTTAAAGAATGTGTGCTTGTTGCAGATTCGACCTTGTTTAGTACAGCCTCAAACGGCAGAATAAAAACTGTTATCGGAAATGATGTCTTGAATGCATCAAATGTAAATACTGAAAAAATCAAGAGCTCAAACGGTACTATTACTGCTTTTGAGATTTTGAAAGTCAAACAGCCTTCCGATATTTATGTTATGCTTGGCAGTAACTTGGGTACAAGCTCGGTGGACAGCATGATAAGCAGTGTAAGTACATTTATTGGTAATGTTATAGGTTCTCTGCCGGATGCTTCAATTTACCTTATGCAGCTTCCGCCAATATATACGGATAGCGAAACTTTAACAAATGATATGATTAATTCGTATAATTCAAAGCTCCTTGCACTTGCAAACAGCTGCGGCGTTTACTGCATAGATACAAACACTATTTTGAAGTCAAATGCAGGCAGTCTGGATGAAAACTATTATTCAGAGAAATCAGGAGGAATAAACTCTGCTGCTTACGATGTGTTGTGTGACTATATATTAACTCATACAGCTGAATAAATGATTAAGGCACTGATGTGATTGTTTATCAGTGCCTTTTATTTTTGCAGTAAATTCAATGCTGAAGCATACAGACTATACTTTCAATTAACATTCAGAATGCGGGCAAAGCGTTGTGACCGTGTGCTCTGCGATGACAGCAGCCTTACGGCGCTTACAGCCAGGCAGATAAAGGAACTTCAAAAGCGTAATGCTCAACTTTAGGAAGAAAATCTTATATTAAAAAAGCCATTGCGATATTCACGCCCCGCTCAGACAAAGATGGAACGACTGTACAATACCACTTATCAAGGCGGAACAACATCAAAAAGATTTTATGATTATATAAAAGATATTTTAATTCCAAATCTTAAAAAAAGATGATATTGTGATTATGGATAATATGCGTTCTCATCATACAAAAATGGTAACACAGTTACTTGATGATGAAAACATTTCATATAAACTTTTGCCATCATATAGTCCTGATTTAAATCCGATTGAAAAGATGTGGTCAAAGATGAAAGCATTTCTTAGAAAACAGAAAGTTCGTGCAGTTGATAAATTATCTGACGCTATCAATGATGCACTGAAAACAATCAGCGTATCAGACTGCATCGGGTGGTTTCACTCTTGTGGATATATGCAGTAATTTGTGGAAATGCTATAAACAAAGCGACTTTTTCTATTTTTCGATCTTTTTCTGTTTTCAAGTTGGTTAACTATAAAAATAAGAAACTCCGAAAAGAAAATTGTTCTTCTCGGAGTTTGCATAAATTATTTTACGGGAAGTGCCTTGATTTGCTTAAGAATATACTTTTGAATTGCAACAGCGTCCTGGGCGTTTATACCATTGCCATTGCCCTGAACGTCAGCATTCTTTTTACCTTGAGCAGAAAGGGAGTATTTCTTAGAATTTATAAGAAAACATTTTATTAATACAGCATCTGATATATCAACATTACCGTCACAGTTCGCATCACCGTAAAGTGTTTTATCCTCTGTATTATCTGTTGTCTTAGGAGTGGTGCCATCAGGCTCAACACCCCAAATAAGTTCGCCATCAACGTAAGCAGTAACCTTATCAGTCAATGCCGCAGCATCGTTATCATCTTCAAATGAAATAAGGTCAGAATAGCTGTAGTCGTTTGTTGAATCCCATACAGTATCAAATGTTTCAGGATTCATTTTATTTAACAGACCAAACTGATATACACGGCTTCCATAGAAATCGCAGTTAATCCATGAAATTTCAATATAGTATGTGCCGTTGTCATCATATTTGACAGGTTCAGAAATATGAGCTTCATTTTTACCGTCTGTAAAGCTTTTTTCCTGGTCATAGTCAATTCTTGTTTCAATAAAGCTTATGTCCTCACCAGCTTCAAGCTGTTCAGAGATATTGAAATAATATCTTACTCTCATATCGCTTTCAAATTTCGGAGGATTTGTAGTTTCGTTGTGGATAACAAGTTTAACCTGAAGACCTGCATCTGTTTCCTGTGCTTTACCTGCTGTAACATAGATACCGAGAGAATCGTCCTTTGCCCCCGGCTTATTTTCAGACATATTGAAGTCTTCAATGATATAGTTTTTATCAGCAAGCTCCTTGCCCTCAGCACCGTAATAATGGTAAAGACCTGCAAGAGCACCTGTAAAAGCAGCATTATAGTCATCAGTAACTTCGTTATAGATGTAGTCCTTTGTTTCATCGTGGTGATAGTCCTTAGCATCAGGACCGCCTACAAGAGCACCGTAAAGTGTATGAACCTGATAAGTTTCAGGGTTATCCATAGCCTGTGTCGGACTGCAGTGAGCAGCTCTGTGATGAGGGAATGTAGCATAGCTGTTTTCGTATCCTACTTCATAAGCATATCCCATTGGATTATCACCGAGTATATATTCCATTTGACCCTTAGCCCATTCAGCAAAAGTCATATCACCTGTTTCCTTAGCGTATACCATCGCACACATACCTGCTGCTGTATTATATCTTGCACTGCCGTAATCGTTAAGCATTGCAAAACCTGCAGGAGTTTTTGCGAGCCATGCACCGTCGGTTTCAGGAAGGTCTGCAATTTCCTTAGCAGTTATCTTTGTATTCCAGATTACATCATCCTGACCAAAATATTTATGAGCAGTTACAGGCACATCAAATTCAGCTTCAGCAGCGTCAGCAGGAGTCATGCCTGACCAGTATTCGAGGTTCCATCTGAATATGTACCAGTCTCTTGAGATATTTGTGATAGGAGCGAGCTTTGCAAATACACCGCCCCAGATTGTATCCCAGCAGTGAACCCAGATATTCTGCCAGCAGTTACCTGTATCGGAAATAATTCTTCGCATATAGCCTGTATACGGATGAGCACCCATTTCTCCGGTTACTGTTTCATCAACAGAAATAATATCATCGATGTAATCATAATTTTCTGTACAGTAGTAGAGCCATACAGCCGCCCATGCAAGCTCATCATAGTCATAGCTTGAGGTATAGAAACCACCGTCATAACCGAGTGATGTTACTGTAAGTGATTTATCGCCGAGGTCTGCATGAGTTTCAACGGCAAAATCATAAAGAGCAAGTGCATATTTAAGGCATTCTTCTGCATATTCAGGGTCAGTGTCTTTAAAGTTCAGATAATTTATGGCAAGTGATGCAGAAGCTCCGGCACATTGGTCTGAAGCAGGAGTTTCAGTGGTAGCAAAATATGCAGGTCTTTTTACAGCACATGAAGAAGAAGCAACGAAAGTGCCGTCAACCTGAAGCTCAGGGGCACACCAATAGTTATGGTCGTTATTTCCTTCACCAACCTGATAGCAATAAGCAACAACCTTATCATTTTCATCGAGGAAAGTTGCCTTTAAGAAGTAATCGTTTATCCACCTCAGCTCATCTTCAACGTGTTTCTGCAAGCCTGTTTCAATGTATGAATCACGAAATTCATAATATCCCCAACCTACAGTAGAAGCAGAGTAACTTCCGGGAAGTCCGAATTTAACGTGGTCACCCGCATCGTGCCAGCCGCCTGTAAGATTAACACAGCCGTCACCATCGGGGTCAAGATATTCAATATTTTCCTTTATAAACTCGTCACTCATATTTGTGCCGACATAAAGACCTTCGGCTGCACTTGCGCCGCCGTCACCTTTACCGCTGTCCTCGCTTGCTTTGCCTGAGCTACCGCCTGTTTCCATATGTACAAGAGGAATGTTTGCATCTTTTACATGACAGTTTCCACGCCATGAATAGTAGCCGTCATCAGCAACCTCATCACCGCATTTGTTTGCGTCATAAAAACACAATGCCAATTGAAGAGCTTGTGCGAAGTTATCATAATTGTTTGGATTTTCAGTATCAAGCACATAAGCATTGATATTGAGTACGGACGATGATGCAGCTATTGTACCGCACGAAATAACTGCAAGAACAGACTTTAATAATCTTTTCGCCTTAATCTTCATAAGATATCCTCTCCCAACTTTTAATCAATACTGCACAAGGATTGTGCAGTGTTTTTAAGGCATACGTCTTTAATAACATACAATGAATTTTCAGTTTTACCGGCATTACATACTTAAGACAATATCGCATAAAGCGCGTCAAAGGACTTTACACGTCATAAACTTGCAAATTTTCCGTCATATTACACATAATTTTCTCATCATACGACAGTATGCTTTAGTATGCTTTCAAAAACTCTATGCAATCTTACGAAAAATATATCTGTGTTTCTGCCACACAAGTTTTGTGCGGTATTGCCTTAAAATTTGATTTAAAGAAGATTTTTACTTTTAAGGCGGTCAAAAATGACAGCATAACCGTCATTTCCGTCTTTTAAGGAACGATTTACTCTGCTTATAGTTGCAGTGCTTGCACCTGTTTCGGTTACAATCTGGTTGTAGACTCTGTGTTCCGTCAGAAGCTTTGCAACCTGCAAACGCTGAGAAAGAGCTTTAAGCTCAATTCCCGTACATAAATCGTCAAAAAATTTATAACATTCATCGACATCATTAAGACATAAAATTGCTTCAAAAAGCGTATCCATATTTTCTGATTTTATTTTATCGATCATGATATATACTCCATTCTAAAGTATTTTATATAGTAAAATGTTAAGACAGTACCGCAGAACAGGCATAACGTAAAATGCAGCATTATCTTAAAACAAAACCAAACAAATTATATAAAAATATTTGTGTAGTATTGCAGTTGAACATCACTTCTATATTTTAGCACAATAAAATGTAAAAGTAAAGCATATTTTAAAACTTTTGTGCAAAGTTGAACTGCATAATTAATTTTGCAGTAATTTCAGATATCAGTAAAATATTGGATAAACTTTTATAGATATTATATCATAAAAGCGTGAATTTGTCTACACTATTATATTGATTTGATTGAATAATTTTTTGTATTTCACGATATCCAAAAAAGAATAGTGGACTATAGTCAATAAAGTGGACAAGTAAAAAGAGAAAATTTACAAAAGATTCATTTCAGCCTGATCAGGAGAAAGACCATTGGATTGTCAACCAAAAATTGGATCGGTTATAATAAATTAGACAAAAAACATTTAGCCATGGTATAATAGAAAAAAGGTGGTAAAAAATGTCAGGAAAAGCAAGGAATTACACAGATGAATTTAAATTACAGATAGTATCGCTTGTAAAAAGCGGAAAAACATCAAGTATAATAGCAAAGGAATATGGAATAGCAAAATCGAGCGTAACGAAGTGGGTGATATATTTCAATAAATCCGGTTCATTCAAAATTTTCAAAACTGAATTTGTCATGAATAAAACTTTTAATTCTCTTCACGAACTTAAATTTCAGCTTTCTGATTATGTGCATTGGTTCAATAATTTTAGTATTCATGGCTCTCTCGGCTATCTCTCTCCGGTTGATTTTAAAAAGTTACACCTAGCTAAATAATTTCTGTACAATTTTTGCTTGACAATCCAGGGGGGTGTTTTTTCAAAATTTCTTAAATATTTTTGTGAACGCAAAAAAAGTCGCCTATTCTCCTCAAATTAGAGGTCAATAGACGGCTGATAGAAATGTTCATAATTTAGATGTTTATTTTGTTCTTAATAAATGGTAAAGTCCTGTTCAAGAGCTTTCATCAAGCACATTCTTTCACATTTATATATATTTGATTTTGAGTTTTCTTTTCTTGGCGGAAAGCACTTTGCAAAGAACATCGTCAACTCCATCGGTGTATCTGTCTTGTGCAATTAGGTTGTTCTTCAAGCGAAGAAGGGACTGAATAGTCTGTCTGTATTCATCATCGGAAAGATATAAATGATATTTCTGTTCTCTCAAAACAACCACCTCCTGTTACTGCCATTATATAACAGGAAAGGGTATAAGAATAGTGTGCGAATACTTCTCCATCATCACTGAATGAACAAATTAACAGGGTAGCGACCACCTTGTCTATTAGCAGGATTTTTGGCTCGATTTTTTGTGCCATTAGCAGACGGAGAATTTGCTAATGAAAATTTGTGATTTTTTCGTTTTTGCTACTTCTTCGTAAAAATGAAAAAATGCCGGAAACCCTTGATTTTACTGGGTTTTCCGGCGGAGTTTTTGGCGTTCCCGAGGTGATTCGAACACCCGACCTACCGCTTAGGAGGCGGTCGCTCTATCCAGCTGAGCTACGGAAACATTAATATAATTATAACACAAAACAGACATAAAATCAAATATAAAAATGGCAGAAAATAAAGCTTGTGAATGAGATTATTTGGTAAATATTGATAAAGGCAACACCGCACATTTTTTATGGTGTTGCCTAAAATAATGCACCCAATCCTAAGATTGAGTGCATAAAATTTATTAGCCGATAACACTTAAGAGAACGCCGGCAGCAACCGCAGAACCTATAACACCTGCAACATTCGGACCCATAGCATGCATGAGCAGGAAGTTTGTCGGATCTGTCTGAGCACCAACCTTTTGTGATACACGAGCTGCCATAGGAACAGCCGAAACACCTGCTGAACCAATAAGCGGATTGATTTTTCCACCTGAAAGCTTACACATAAGTTTGCCAAGAAGAACACCGCATGCAGTACCAATACCAAAAGCAAGTACTCCAAGAGCGATAACCTTTGCAAATTCAGGATTAAGAATTTTATCAGCCTTTGTTGTAGCACCAACTGAAACTCCGAGGAAAATAGTAATAATATTCATCAGAGCATTCTGAGCTGTATCAACAAGACGCTGACAAACGCCGCTTTCCTTTATGATATTACCAAGCATAAGCATACCAACGAGAGGAGCAGCAGAAGGAACAATAAGAGCAACTATTAATGTAACGGCAACAGGGAAGATAAGTCTTTCAGTTCTTGTAACAGTTCTGAGAGTTGCCATTTTAATAGCACGTTCCTTTTTAGTTGTAAGAGCTTTCATAATCGGCGGCTGGATAACAGGAACAAGAGCCATATATGTATAAGCGGCAAGTGCAATTGTACCTGTACTTATTTTGAAATCTCCGCCTGAAAGCAGTTTTGTTGAAACATAAATTGCAGTAGGACCGTCAGCACCGCCGATAATAGCAATTGAACCTGCTTCAGCAGCTGAGAATCCGAGGACTGCAGCACCTATAAATGTAAAGAAGATACCGCCCTGTGCAGCAGCACCGAGGAGGAAACTCTTAGGATTGGCAATAAGAGGAGCAAAGTCAGTCATAGTACCGATTCCGAGGAATATTATCGGAGGATAAATACCGAGCTTAACGCCGAGATAAAGAATATCAAGAAGGCCGCCTTTTTTTAGTATCTGACCGTAATTTATGTAATGGTCGATTACTGAGCCGTCCTCAGCATATTCATAAACATAATCAAACAGTTCAGGATGATACATAGCATCATCAAGATTAATAAGAGGCAGGTTCGTTAAGAACATACCAAAAGCAATAGGAAGCAGCAAAAGCGGTTCAAATTGCTTTGCAATAGCAAGATACATAAACACAAAAGAAATAGCAATCATGATAAGTGATTTCCAGCCGTCATCCTGGAACAAGGCATACAAACCACTGGTCTGCCAGATTTCTTTAAGAGTGTCTACAAACAGATTGAAAACTTCACTCATAAATAAATTTCCTTTCCTGATTTATTCTATTGGAAACTGAAAACAGCTTCTAAAAAGGACTGGTGTTTTGACGAAGTCCCTCAGCAGCCCAAATAGGTCTGCCATAAGACTTTGTATGCTTTGGCTTGATTGACTTGATTTTGTAGACTTTTCCGTCGTTCAGACTCATCTGTGCAATAGCAGCAGAGATAGCAGCAACTACTTCATCGCTTTCATCATACTTAACTACAGGAGCAGATGGTTTAACAGTTGGAGCAGTCCTTGGTGCAGCAGGAGCTGACGGTTTTTCTGTATTATTTTTTTTGCTTTTGTCAAAGAGCTTTCCAAACCATGAAACAAACAAAACAAGAATAATAAGAACTAAGAAAACAACTATCAGACCAGTGATAACTACAGCTGTTTCCTCTTGTCCTGAAAGCTTGCTTGTTGGAGAAAGCTTTGCAATAAGATCGAGATACATATCTCACACTCCATTCTTAAATTTTAACAGATACATTAATTATACACTATTAAAAAATAAATTTCAAGGTATTAAGTGTATTTTGTGAGAAAAATTTATTTTTTAACATCTTTTAACACCTTATTGGATATATTTGCGTTAAGGTATTTGAGATTTTATATATGCTGAACTCTTAACATTGACCTTTTAAGTATGATTTGTTATAATAGTATACAGATTGAATTTTTCAATACATGAAGCGTGAGGAGATAAAAATAAGCATGATTTTATTTTTAAGTAAAAATGAGGATATAATAAAAAATGATGCAGAAAAAGCAACTGATTTTCTGACAAAGCTCACTGATACACTTAAAGAAGCCTTGCCAACACTGCTTTTTGCATTAATTATTTTTTTGCTTGGTATACTAATATCTAAAATAATAATAAAAATTATAAATAAGTTTATGAAGCGGTCAACTGTAGATGATGCTGCAGTAAGTTTTCTTGTTTCATTTATACGAATAATTTTGTATACAATTGTAATAGTGAGTGCACTGACATTTTTGGGTGTTCCGATGTCATCTATAATTACACTCATAGGTGCAGCCGGACTTGCAATAAGCCTTGCACTACAAAATTGTCTTTCGAATCTTGCAGGAGGATTTATAATATTATTCTCCAAACCATTTAAATCAGGAGATACAATTGAATTGGATACCTCAATAGGTGTAGTTCAGTCTATAAATATCTTATATACTAAAATAATAACATTTGATAATAAGACAGTTATGATACCTAATGGAAAAATAACAGATGCTAAAATAATAAATTATACAGAACTTCCTACAAGACGTCTTGACATGACTTTTGATATAAGCTACAATAATGACTTTGAAGAAGCAAAGCAAATTATTCTTGATATTGCTATTGAAAACAAGCTTATACTTAATGAACCTGAACCTGTAGTCAGACTTGGTTCATTTAAAGAAAGCTCACTTGAAATATCAGCAAAATTCTGGGTTAAAAATGAGGACTATTTTGAAGCATCCTATGATATTGCAGAGGCAGTTAAAGTTGAATTTGACAAAAATAATATAGAAATCCCATTTAACCAATTAGATGTACATATGAATAAGCAGTGATAAAGGCAACACTGCACAAAGCACGTCAAAAGACTTTGCACGTCATACACTTGCAAATTTTCCGTCATCTTACACATAATTTTCTCACCATACGACAGTATGCTTTCAAAAATTCTATGCAATCTGACGAAAAATATATCTGCGTTTCTGCCGCACAATCTTTGTGCGGTATTGCCTAAAGTTTTTTTAAAAAATGTATTATATCCTATGAAAACAAGTTCTTAATTAAAAGGAATGATCAGCTTTATGTTAAAAGAAAATCAGCCTATTGACGAGAAAGACACAAATAAACCAAAAACGAAAAAGAAAACAAAATTCAGAATATGGAAATTATTTTTATTCATTATTATTGTATTGATTATATGGTGGTATAATAATTTTACTATTAAAATAGATACAGAAAAAATCGAATCTTCTAAAGTTGCCGGTAATATAAGAATAGCTGTATTAAGCGATTATCATGCTGTTAAATACGGTATTTCACCTGAAAAGATTATTCATCAGATTGAAAAAGCAGATCCCGATCTGGTTTTCTTTTTGGGAGATATGTACACAGAGGATAGCGATTGGGATGAAATTCAAATTGCTGTTGATCTTATGAGCGGCACAGTTAAAGAGGGCTATTCTTCATATTTTGTTGCAGGTGAGCATGACAGGTCTGAAAAATACTATGCAAAGCTTGCTGAAAGCGGCGTTCATGTTATGAATTATCAATATGAGGTTATCAATATAAACGGAACAAATCTTGGTATTTTCGGCATTGATAATGCATATTTTTCACCAACATTCGATCTTTCAAATGCGTTTATAATTGACGAAAGCAATTATAATATACTTCTTGCACATATACCAATGTATGAGCATTATGAAAAATTTGGTGCTGATTTGACGCTTTGCGGTGATACGCATGGAGGTATTATTCAGCTTCCGTTCGGCAGAGGCCCTGCTTATTATCAGGGAAACTGGTTTCCTGAGATAAAAGGTCAAAAAGAAGATGTATATGACAAGGGACTTTTTAACATGAAAAACGGATTTATGTATATTACGTCAGGGATAGGAAACAGTCCTTTTCCCGCAAGATTTAATAACAGACCTGAAATTGCGGTAATTGACATAGTTCCGAGTCACTAAACCGAGCCTGAGCATATAAAATATGGAAATTTTTTGAGTAAATAATATAAAATGTATTGACGTTTTTTGTCTGAAGTAGTAAAATAATATTATAATCATTTTTTGGAGGAAAAGAAAATGTCAAAGAAATTTATTGTTGAAACTTCAGCAAGACACATTCACGTTACACAGGAGCATCTTGAAATCCTTTTTGGTAAGGATGCAAAGCTTACTCATAAAAAAGATCTTTCTCAGCCGGGACAGTTTGCGTGTGAGGAAAGAGTTACTATAGTTGGACCTAAAAAGGAACTTGCAGGCGTTTCAATTCTCGGTCCGGTAAGACCTGCAACACAGGTTGAACTGTCAGCTACGGACGCACGTTCTATCGGTATTGCAGCACCAATAAGAGAATCAGGTGATATTGCAGGTTCAGGTGCATGTAAAATTATTGGACCAAAGGGTGAGGTTGAAATTTCAGAGGGTGTTATCGTTGCTAAGCGTCATATTCATCTTACACCTGAGGCAGCTGCTGAATTAAATGTAAATGATAAGGATATAGTTTGGGTCAAGGTTGATACTGATGGCAGAAAGGCTATACTTGGTGATGTGGTTGTAAGAGTATCTGAAAAGTTTGCTCCTGCTATGCACATTGATACAGACGAATCAAATGCTGTTTCTGCAACAAGAGATCTTGAAGGCGAAATTGTAAGACTTTAATTTACATAATGAAAAGCGGCTTGAATGCCGCTTTTTGTGTATATTCTGAATGAAAAGAACAATAATAGTGTGAGAACCTGTTTTATATCAGCGTATTTGGCTTGTCCGAATTTGAATTAAGTATGTAATTATCTTATGAAGTACAAAAGCTTTTGAAGTGATTTTGTGCAGTGTTGTATTATGTCTTATTCAGCAGTTGCAATGAAGAGTTTTGTGCAGAATTTGAACATATTACCCCTCTTTTAAAGGATTATTTTATAGAGAAAAATATAAATTCGAGAATAATTATGCCGATGAATGCAGTTGAAACATATGACGGTGATTTTCACTCTTATGACATAATGAGTCAGGCAGCATTTTACATAATGGGGATAAATTATATAGAGCTTGTAAAGGCGGTTGAATGATGAAACAAAGAAATCTTACTATGCTTGTGGATTTTTATGAACTTACAATGGCAAACGGCTTCTTGGAAAACGGACGTGGAAATGAAATCGTATATTTTGATATGTTTTTTCGTAAAATTCCCGATAAAGCCGGTTACGCAGTAATGGCAGGCGTACAGCAGCTTATTGAATATGTTGAAAATCTGCACTTTACAGAAGAGGATATAAAGTATCTGGAGAATAAAAAGATTTTTTCCAATGAGTTTCTCGACTATTTAAAGAATTTCAGCTTTGAATGTGATATATGGGCAGTTCCTGAGGGAACTCCAATTTTTCCGAATGAACCTATAGTTACAGTAAAAGGTCCTGCAATTCAGGCACAATTTATTGAAACAATGATACTGCTTACGGTCAATCATCAAAGTCTTATAGCAACAAAAGCAAACAGAATTGTAAATGCAGCATGCGGACGGCCTGTTATGGAATTTGGTTCAAGGAGAGCACAGGGATATGACGGTGCAGTTTACGGAGCAAGAGCTGCATATATCGGAGGGTGCTGCGGTACGGCTTGTACTATTTCAGACAGGGATTATGGTGTGACAGCACTGGGAACTATGGCACACAGCTGGGTTCAGCTTTTCGATACAGAGCTTGAGGCTTTCAGAGCGTATGCAAATTCATATCTAGACAGCTGTACATTGCTTGTGGATACCTATAATACACTGAAATCAGGTATTCCAAATGCAATAACAGTTTTTAAAGAGCTTGAAAGCAGGGGATTTAAGGGTAAGGGTGTAAGGATAGACAGTGGAGATATTGCGTATCTTTCAAAAAAGGCAAGAACAATGCTGGATAATGCAGGACTTGATTATATTCAGATTGTGGCTTCAAATTCGCTTGACGAATATTTGATAAGAGATTTAATTGTTCAGGGAGCTAAAATAGACAGCTTCGGAGTAGGTGAGCGTCTTGTAACATCAAAATCAGAACCTGTTTTCGGAGGTGTTTATAAGCTTGCAGCTGTCGAAAGAAATGGGAAAATAGTACCTAAAATTAAAATATCAGAGAATACAGAAAAAATAACAAACCCCGGATATAAGGAAGTGTGGCGGCTTTTTGACAACAGTACAGGAATGGCAATAGCTGATGTTATTACATTGGCAGGAGAAGTTATTGATAATACAAAACCATATACCATATTTAATCCCGAACAGACCTATAAAAGAAAAATTATAACTGATTTTACACCAAAAAAATTACAGGTTAAGATAGTAGAAAAAGGCAGGTGTATTTATAATATGCTGCCGATAGACGAAATAAAGGAGTATTGCAGTCAGCAGCTTTCATATATTTGGGATGAAGTCAAACGATTTGAAAATCCTCATCAATATTATGTAGATTTGTCTGAAAGTTTATGGGAACTTAAAAAATCAATGCTTGATGAATATTACAAATAATAAAATCCTCCTCAGAATTATTTTCTGAGGAGGATTTTAACATAAGTATTCAGTATAATCAAACAAGGTCAAATTCGCCGAAGTTATCACCGTCAATTACATAATAAACCTTGTTAATTTCAGGTCTTACGTAAACATCAACAGTTTTTGGAGATTTAATTCCTGAAAGCTTTTTAGCATTTGCAATAAGTTCTTCAGATGTGATTTCATTGCCGCTCTGCTGAATGTAAACTGTTTCCTTAGCTTTTTTAGGAGCTGTTGTCTTTTTCTTAGCAACAGCTTTCTCAGTCTTTGGCTCAGTAGCTTTTGCTGTAGTTTTAACAGCCTCTTCTTTTTTCTCTGCTGCGACAGCCTTAGCAGCAGCTTCACTGGTTGCTTCAGCAGCAAGTGTGTTTTTCTTTGTATTTGCCATAATAAAAACCTCCTGAAAATATATTTACTTATTCTTATTTATAATACTTTTAAGTGACTTTCCTGCTTTAAATGCAGGAGCCTTACATGGTGGAGTAATCATTTCTTCTTTAGTACGAGGATTAATAACTCTTTTTTCACTGCGTTCACGAACCTCAAATGTTCCAAATCCGCTTATTGCAACCTTTTCTCCGACAGAAAGTGAATCTGTAATTGTATCAATAAACATTTGAAGAATAAAAGCAGCATCTTTTTTAGTAGAACCTGCTTTATCAGCGATTGCATCTATTAAATCAGTTTTTGTCATTATCATAGCCTCCTTATTTAACTTATACTGTGATTATAAACTTTTTTTTTCTTTTTGTCAAGAAATATAAAAAAATATGACAAATCACATGAGAAAATATTTTTGTAAATATGTTTTTTGTTAAGATTGTACAGTTGTGAATGTTAATAAATGGATAAAATGCATGAAAATATAGCGGACTCAACTGAAAAATAAAACCGATGAGTCCGCTATTGAGAAATTATTTAATAAATGCAGCTTTTAAATTTGTCACCACACAGATTATGTGCGGTGCTTTTTTAAGATCATACCGCTGCAAGTATACCGTCTTTCATGTCAATCTTAATCACATCACCTGCTGACAGATTTTTAGAGAGAATTTCTTTTGCAATCAAAGTTTCAACATTTCTTTGAATAAAACGTCTGAGAGGTCTTGCACCGAAGTTTGAATCATAACCGCATTCAATGATGTAGTCTTTAGCCTCAGAGCTTATTTCAACGTCGATGTGTTTATCGCTTAGACGTTTTCTTAAATCGTTGAACATTAAATCAACGATTTTAATAATGTCATTCTTTACAAGTGGCTTATAGAATACGATTTCGTCAAGTCTGTTCAAGAATTCAGGTCTGAACTGCTGTTTAAGCAAAGCGTCAACATTTTTTCTTGCTTCTTCTGTTATTTCACCTGATTCATTGATTCCGTCGAGAATAAAATGAGAGCCAAGATTTGAAGTAAGGATAATAATTGTGTTTTTAAAGTCAACTGTTCTGCCTTGTGAATCTGTAATTCTGCCGTCATCAAGAACCTGTAAGAGAATATTGAAAACATCAGGATGTGCTTTTTCTATTTCATCAAAGAGGACTACAGAGTAAGGCTTACGTCTTACAGCTTCAGTCAGCTGACCGCCCTCATCGTATCCGACATATCCTGGAGGCGCACCGATAAGTCTGCTCACACTGAATTTTTCCATGTATTCACTCATGTCTATACGGATAATATTCTTTTCATCATCAAACAAAACTTCGGAAAGAGCCTTTGCAAGTTCTGTTTTGCCGACACCTGTAGGTCCTAGGAACAGGAATGAACCTATTGGACGGTTTGGATCCTGAATACCTGCACGAGAACGCATAATTGCTTCGCTGACTTTTGTTACAGCTTCGTCCTGACCGATTACACGTTTATGAAGCAAGCCTTCAAGTCCTAAAATCTTTTCTTTTTCTCCCTCCATAAGCTTTGAAACAGGAATACCTGTCCAGCGGCATACGATTTTTGCTATTTCTTCGTCTGAAACATTATCTCTAAGGAGTCTGTTTCCATTTGAACCTTCATTTGCTTTAGACTCAAGTTCTTCAAGCTGTTTTTTGAGTTCCGGGAGTTTTCCGTATTCAAGTTCGGCAGCCTTATTGAAGTCATATTCACGTTTTGCCTTGTCAATCTGATTGCTTATCTGTTCTATTTCTTCACGGAGTTTCTGAACAGTGCTGATACCTGACTTTTCGTTTTCCCAGCGAGCTTTCATTTCATTGAATTTTTCACGGAGTTCAGAAAGTTCTTTTTGAATTTCCGTAAGATGTTCATGAGAAATGTTGTCGTTTTCCTTTTTAAGTGCAGTTTCCTCAATCTGAAGCTGTATCATTTTTCTGTTGATTTCATCAAGCTCAGTCGGCATTGAATCCATTTCAGTTCTTATGGTTGCACAAGCCTCATCAATAAGGTCTATCGCTTTATCAGGCAGAAAACGATCTGTAATATATCTGTTGGAAAGTACAGCGGCTGAAATAATGGCGCTGTCGTGGATTTTAACTCCGTGGAATACCTCATATCTTTCTTTAAGACCTCTGAGTATCGAAATTGTATCTTCAACAGTAGGCTCATCAACCATTACAGGCTGGAAACGTCTTTCAAGAGCCTGGTCTTTTTCAATATATTGTCTGTATTCATTTAAAGTAGTAGCACCTATACAGTGCAGTTCACCTCTTGCAAGCATTGGCTTGAGAAGATTTCCTGCATCCATGGCACCGTCGCTTTTTCCTGCACCGACAATTGTATGAAGTTCATCAATAAACAGCAGGATATTTCCGTTGCTCTTTTTGATTTCATTAAGAACAGCTTTAAGACGTTCCTCAAATTCACCTCTGTATTTAGCACCGGCAACCAATGCACCCATATCAAGAGAGAAGATTTTTCTGTCTTTAAGACTGTCCGGAACATCTCCTGCAACGATTCTGAGAGCAAGTCCCTCTGCAATGGCGGTTTTACCGACACCCGGTTCACCAATAAGAACAGGATTGTTTTTGGTTTTTCTTGAAAGTATTCTGATAACATTTCTTATTTCGCTGTCACGTCCGATAACAGGGTCAAGTTTATTTTTTCTTGCAAGCTCAACAAGCTCCTGACCGTATTTGGAAAGCACATCATAAGTATCCTCAGGGTTTTCACTCGTAACTCTTGTATTGCCTCTTACTTCCATAAGAACAGCGAGAAATTTATCTTTACTGATATTAAAGTTTTTCATAATCTGTGAGGTTTCTTTATTATTGCACTGAATCAATGCAAGCATGATATGCTCAACAGATACGAATTCGTCTTTCATATTGGACGCAATTTGTTCAGCAGATGTAAGCATACGGTCTGTTTCGGCAGAGATTCCTATATTTCCGCTTCTGCCGCTGCCTGTAACCTTTGGAAGTGACTGTATTTTCTTTTCAATTTCATTATTGAGAAGTTCATAGTCGATTCCCATTTTTTGAATTAACTGAGGAATAAGCCCGTTATCCTGCTTCATGACTCCCGAAAGAATGTGAACAGGTTCAATAACTGAATTACACTCCATAACAGCAATGCTCTGAGCCTTAATTACGGCATCTTTGGATTTCTGTGTGAATTTTTCAAAAGTCATAATAATACCTCCTATTTATAATACACAATTTTCAGTTTGCTTAATATAAAGCTTTGTGATCAGCGGCAGCTTTGAATTAAAATCACTTGGAGCTGAAAAATAAAGCTTTATTGCTTTGTCAAGAACATTTATATAAGAATAAAGTGCCTGACCGAGTTCATTATCCGAAATATTTTTCGGATTAAAAAGCTGTCTTACAAATTTCCCGCTTTCCAGTTTAAATATATAATCTGACTGAATTTTATTAACAAGGATATTTGCTTCAAGCTGAACCCATAGTTTAAAGAAGTCCTCAAACAATTTAATAATTGTAGAGCTTTGAGAACGTATCTGAACCTTTATTTGTCCAATATAATTATTTGGATTTCTGAAAAGTTCAACCTTATAATTAACAGTAGGTTTATATTTATACTGAAGTGCCGACTTTATTGTCATTAGGGAATTTGAGTTTTGCTGCTGTATTTGGAAATGACCCTCAAGCATATCTGAAATGGAATTAAAAATTTCCTGCATTTTCATTTCAGGCGTTACGCATGCAAGATGCTCAGCCAGAATCTGATTTATAAGATTGGAACGGCTTGTGTTCAGCCGATACGCTTCCTTATCAACTGCGGCAATAACATCGTCCATCAGCACCAGACTGTATATGCTTTTCTGCATTGTTCTCACCTCTTTAATAACATTATACCACAATTATATAATTTGTCAATAGGATTATTAATTTTATATGCAAATTTTTAAGCTTAAAAAAAGCACCTTTTTGTGCAAAAGGTGCAAATGGTATTATGACTTGACTAACGGATAAATCCGCAGGCACTGCAAGTCACGCCATAGATGAAAAAAGTTATTTCTTTTATTTAGTGATTAATTGCAGTAATTTTTACATTAAAAAAGAGAAAATTTACTTTTTGAACTAATTAGTGGGATTCTATGGCTGACAATTGAAATATAGTATGTAGTATCAAGTACATGAGAGGGGGATACTTGATACCATATACTATAGCTTCATTCCAACTGTCAAGTATATTATAATACACGATATATCAATTTGCAATTACATTTTATATATTTATCTGCATTTTTATATACAAAAAAATGATTTTTCGTTTTGAAAAAAATAAACACAAATTTAACAAGTAATATATTATATCTAATTAATATAAAAACTTAATTTATAAAATACAACACAAAAAGTTAAGACAAAATTGTACGGAATTATTTAATACGATTTATGTGGAGCTGTCTTAGAGAATGAAAGAGAATGAAATAATCGGTCAATCTAAAAAATGATTGACCGATTACTGTAAGTTTATAAAATTTTATTTCTCATAAACCTTGTCATCATATTTGAAAAGAACAAGATTTATATTAAGATTTCCGTTTAATGATCTGAGTTCATCAATAAACTGCTTCTGATTTACTGTGTCCTTGACATCAATACTGTATATAAGTTCAAATAAAGTACCGAAATTAGTTGTTTTTACACGTCTGAGCTTATAGAAGTTTGTATATCTTTGGAGAACAGGGTCAAACACTCCCTTATAATCAAGATTCTCCGGAATAGTGATTTTAAGAGTCATGTGATTAACCTTGCATCCGCCAAAATCAACGGCATAAATAGCGAATAGAACTGCACCGAGAATAATAAAGAAAACAATTGCAAATCCAATGTAACCCATGCCGCTTGCAACACCGGTTGCCATTGCAAAGAATATGTAAGCAATATCTCTCGGATCTCCAGGAACACTTCTGAATCGAACGAGCGTAAAAGCACCTGCAAGACTTAATGCACCATATGTTGTATTTATGAGCAGAAGGATAAGTGATACGATTGCCGGAAGCATGATCATAGTCATAACATAGCTTTGGGAGTAACCTTCTTTTTTATGCGTTATCATATAAATAACACTGATAAGAAAGCCCAAAATAAGTGCGGTAAAAACACAGAGGAAGAAAGGTCCGGCTTCAATTGATGATGGGGCAGATGTTGTTGACTGTGTACCTGAAAGTGCTTGTTCCAATGAGGTATCACTTCCGGAATGCAGTACATTTCCAAAAAAACCATTTTCAAACATTTAAATTAACACTCCGATTCTCAAAAATTTTGTTATAAATATAATTTTGATATGCTTTTCCGTATTTAGAAAAGCTGGTTTTATAAATACGAAGTTCAGAAAGCTTTTGAATAAGCCATTCAGGAATAGTATCTGAAACCTTAACTTCCATTAATCTGTGATCTTCATTTATAATTTGTGAACCATAGCTCGGTTCGGCAAGTGTAAGATTATCACGTCTTTCTGTAATAAGGCGGTCAAATGTAAGTCTGAAATCGTGATTATCCTTTCCAAAGAAGGCTCTGCGCTGATAACTTATGTATTGCTTTGGTTTAACATAGTAATTTTTAAGAAATACATCAAGTTCTGTGAAAACCTGTCCTGTAATATACTTGTCAAAGTCAGGTTTTTTTCTTGATTTTAAGTATTCATCAGCTTCAGCCAACGTCATAGTAACTCTTCTCTTAGCTACAATACCGCCTATTTTCTTTTTGATTTCAAGAAAGACTGTATCATCGGGTTCGGCAGGGGAAAAGTAGCTTCTTAAACGTATTTTTTCTTTATAGTATGGTTTTGAAAGCGATTCTCTTATAAGAAAGTCATCAAAAGTATCATAATAAATATTATAAACTCCGTATTCCTTACCGTCAATGCAAAATTTATCCGGATTCATATACTTGTCAATTTCTTCGATAAGGTTTTCATATTGATGCATATTCAAGAGAAATTTAATTTCTTTTCGTGCAAATGTATTTATAGCCATAATAATTCTTAAGCTTGATACATTCAAGTATTGCTTAAGTTCTCACTCCTTTCATACGGGATTGCTTTTTATCATTTCCCTTGTTTTCATAGTTGATTATAATAAATTAATCTTAAAATAACCTTAATATTTTGGAATAAATGGTGAAAAAACAGTGAAAATTTATCATTTTCTTTACATTACTTATAATAAATCAAAATTCTTTATAAGTCAAATCATTATTTGCGGTTGAATCACTATTATTTGTCCTTTTATTAATTCTGCATAAATTTTATATTATTTTAAGATTATTTTAAGGTTATTTTAAGAATAAAGCAATATAATCTAATCAAAAGATGAAAAAATCTTGGACAAAATCAAGGCATTGAGTTGCCTGAAATAAGGAGTTGTATGAAAATGAAGAAATTTGGCTCAAAGAAACTGAAAAAAACTTTGGCAGGTATTTCTGCAATTTGTATTGCGGCGGCGGCTGTACCGCTTATCCCCTCTGGTGCAGCAACAATGGCTCTTGGCGATGTGGATATGGACGGTTCTGTTACTGTTTTTGATCAGCTTATGCTGAAAAAATACATATTAAATCAGAGCGGCGTCCAGTTCAGCACTACAGCTGCAAAGCTGGCAGATGCAAATCAGGACGGTCTGATTGATATTGTAGATGCTGTTTGCATAAGAAAAAGCGTTCTCACAGGAAAGGTAACTACCATAGAAATAGATGAAGATGTAACCGATATCACTTATATACATCTTAATGGCTCATCAATTTCAACCGAAGGAAAAAATGCGTCTGTAAGCGGTTCAAAGGTTACAATTTCTGCTTCCGGTACTTATTATATTGACGGAACTCTTAATGACGGTCAGATTTATATAAACGTACCTGATGAAACAGTTGATACAGGAACAGTTAAGCTTTTCCTCAACGGAGCTGAAATTAACGGTCTTTCACAGTCTGCTGTTTTCATTGAAAATGCAGAAAATACATCAATCAATCTTGTAAGCGGAACCAAAAATGTTATCAATGACGGTACAACTGCTTACAGCGGAGATTATCTTGACTGTGCTGTTATTCATGCAAAAGACGATATGACTATCAAGGGCGAAGGCTCTTTGGAAATCAATGCTAATACACAATATGCAATTCACTGTAATAATGACCTTAAATTTAACGGAGGTACTGTTAATATTAACACGGCTTCGGCTGATGCTGTAAGAGGCAAAAAATCTGTTACAATTAAAAACGGAATAATTAATATTGACAGTGCAGGTGACGGAATTAAGTCTACAAAGGGCAATGTTTCGATTGAAGGCGGTACTGTAGGCATAAAAGCAAGCAATGACGCTGTTCAGGCTGAAACAACAATTGATATTTCAGCAGGAAATATTACGGCAAGCGGTGACAGGGGTCTTACTTCCGTAACGGGTACAAATATTACAGGAGGTACTGTTGTTGCAACAGCTACCGATAATCAGGCAGAGCTTGTTAATGCAGTTCAGGGAACAATGTTCCTTAACTGTATTGATGATACATCAAATACAGACGGCTGCTGGAAGAAATCCAATAAAATAGCAGTATCAGGTTCTGTTACGGCTTCACCGCTTAAGAAGTTCAAGTATGTTCTTATAAGTGACGCATCAATTAAACAGGGAAGCAGCTATACTCTTACTAATGGAAGTACAAAAGTAACCCACAGTAACGGTGCTTCATCATCATTCAGTATGGCATCAGCTTCAACTGTATTTGATAATGTTAATCTTGGAACAGCTTCATCAGCAGAGCCGTCAACAGAGGGATATACAATTACCCTTTCAAGCAGCGGCATTTCAACTAATGCACCTTCCGAAGTAGCCTCGGTATCAAGCAATGTGCTTACAATTAAACAGCCGGGTGTTTTCTCGGTTTCAGGAACAATGACAGGCGGACAGATTGTTGTTAATGTCGATAAGACTGCTTACCCTGACGGTGTAGTTGAGCTTGACCTTATGGGTGCAAATCTTACAAATACTTCAACATCACCTATTTATGTTGCTGCAATTGGCGATGAGTGTCAGATAGTAGCAAAAAAAGGATATGAAAATACTATTTCTGACGGAACAAGCTATACTAACGCAGACGGCAAAGCTGCTGCAATTTATGCTTGTGACGATTTAAAAATCAAGGGCAGCGGTACTCTTACAGTAAACGGCAACTGTGACGAGGGAATTGCCTGCAAGAATGATATTAAGCTCTGGAATGGAAATATTAAAGTAAATGCTGTTGGCGACGGTATCAGAGGCAAGGACAGTGTAAAAATAGGAGATGCCGATTCAACTGATTACTCAGGACTTAATGTAACAGTAAAGTCAACAGGTGCAGACGGAATAAAGTCTACAAATGCTGAGGATACAGGAAAAGGCTATGTTATGATAAACGGTGGTACTGTAAATATTAACGCTTATGAAGACGGTATTCAGGGTGAACAGTCTGTTGAAATCAATGGCGGTACAATTGATATTTATACATATCAGGGCAGTGCATATGGAGGAACATCAGGCAATACAGGCAGTACACGTCCGGGACCCGGCGGAATGGGCGGTGACGGCAATTCAAACAAAACTGAAAACAGTGCAAAAGGCATTAAGGCAGTCGGACTTTATGATACAGCCGGTACAACATATCAGAGTGCAGGAGATATAACAATTAATGGCGGCAAAATTACAGTCGATTCCTCTGACGATTCACTTCACTGTGCAGGCAAACTGACAGTTACAGGAGGAAATCTTACACTTTCAACCGGTGATGACGGTATGCATTCAGACTCAGACCTCATTATTGGCACAGCAGGCAAGGAAACCGACTATTCATCTCCTTACATTGAAATACTTAAATCATATGAAGGCGTTGAGGGCGTAAATATTACTCAGAACAGCGGTACTGTTATAGTTACTTCACGAGATGACGGCTATAATGCAGCAGGCGGTACTGACAGTTCAGGCACACAAAATCCTGGCGGTTGGAATCCTGGCGGCTGGGGCGGTCAAGGCGGCGGAAACTATACTTTAACATTCAACGGCGGATATACTTATGTAAATGCAGCAGGTGACGGTCTTGACTCAAACGGTAGTTTGACAGTTAACGGCGGATATGTATTTGTATCACAGACAGGCGGAGGAAATTCCCCTATAGACTGTGACAGCAAGTGGTCATATAATGGCGGCGTAGTAATAGCAGGCGGTTCAAGTGATATGTTCAGCGAGAGTATTCCTGCATCATATAATTTTGTAAACCGCAGTGCGTCGATAAGTGCAGGAACAACCATAACTGCTGTATCAGGCAGTAATGTAATCGGCACAATGACATTTGCTAATTCAGCAGCTGCTATAGTAATATGTACACCTGAAAGCTCTGTTTCAGTTTACAGCGGCGGAACATTAAGCGGTACAACATATTTTTCATCAAGTTCAGCTAATACGAAAATGAAAGCCGGCTATGGCGGAACAATTTCAGGCGGTACACAGTTATCGTCAAACAGCTCGTCAGGCGGAAACAATCCTTGGGGATTTTAATGACTTCACAAATGTTTTTAAGGCAATACCGCATAAAGCTTGTGCGGTGTTGCCTTAGGATTTCCTGTAGTTAATTTAAATGGACATGAAGCAAATTCATGTCCATTTATTTTTGTGCGGTATTTTATGTGTATTCAAAATATTCCGATTGACTTGAATAATAATAGGTGATATAATTTAAATGAACTTTACAGCTGATTTGTATTGTTCACCACTGCTTGTCTGTATGAAATCGGGTATATATTTTTGGACAAGGCAAAAAATTAAAATAAAGGATGAATAAATAATGAAGAACATTGGTATAATCGGTGCAATGCCATCAGAATTAAAAGACATAAGAGAACTTCTTGGCGAATCTGAAATAATAAAAAAGTCAGGCTTTGAGTTCTATGTCAATACTATTGGGGATAAAAAAATTGTTCATGCTTGCTGTGGAATAGCAAAGGTCAATGCAGCAGTATGCTGTCAGGTTATGATTGACACATTTAATATTGAAGCAGTAATAAATACAGGTATTGCGGGCGGTATGAATAAAAATGTTAAAGTCTGTGATATTGTTGTTTCCAATGAGGTTCTTCCGCATGACCTTGATTTACATTTCCTGAATGATTATCCTCCATACTGTGCTGTTTACAAGTCAGATGAAAAACTTATAAAGCTTGCGGTTGATACCTGCAAAAATAATAACATTAATTCATTTATAGGCAGGATTGTTTCAGGTGAAGCATTTATTTCAAGCAATGAAGTTAAAGAGGATATTTTAAAGCGTTTGAATCCTTATGCTGTTGATATGGAAAGCTCAGCTATAGGACATTGCTGTTTTCTCAATGAAGTTCCGTTTGTAAGTGTACGATGCATTTCAGATAATGCAGATGATGACGGAGCAATGTCGTTCGATGAATTTGAAAAAACTGCTGCTAAAAGAGTAGCAGAAATAGTTATAGAAATGATAAAAAAATTATAAAAGGGGAGTATTATATGAAAAAAGTTATTTCTTTTTTATGTGCTGTTTCAGTTATGTTTAGTGCATCGGCTTTTTCTGCAGATGTGTCGGCTTTAGAAACACTTGAAACAACAAGACTGTATTTTAAGTCTGAAAAAACTACTATAAGCAGTACAGAAATAAGCAAGGGAAATGTTACAATTCCGATTCAGATTTACATAGATGATACGCTGAATGATATTCAGTCAATGAGAGTTGAATACAACTGCATTGAGGACAGCAGCGGAAAATATGTAACTTTAAAAAATTTAAAAGACCCGACATATAAAGTCAATGAGGAAAAAACATATACAAATTCATTAAATGAAACTTTTAAAACTAAAATGACTCCATTTTGTTATGGAACAATTACCTCAAGCGGTGATATGAAAAAAATGGGTTCATTTACAATAGGTGATGATATTAATAAGGAGACAGGACTTCATCCTGATGCAAGAGCCTTCATCTTTACATCTTCTATTTATACTCAAGAACTTGAAAATCCTACAAGAACGTGGCTTGGAGCAACTTCTGATGAATATATGCTTACTGAATTTGAGGTTGAATTTGCAAAGGATACTCCGGCAGGAACATATACTATCAGTTTTTTAAAAGATGAAAACTTAATAAAATCAACATATTGCAATCGTTTTGATGATAGGTCAAAATTCTATCCTGTTATGGAAAGCATTACTTTTAATGTAGAGGCTGACAGTAGTTATTTATTGGGTGACATTGATGATAACGGAACAATTGATGCAATTGACGCTTCATTAGCTTTAACTGAATATGCAAGTGTTTCTACCGGAAAGGGAAGTACACTTACAGACAATCAATTTAAGGCGGCTGACGTAAATAATGATAAAATTATTGATGCGATTGACGCAAGTAATATCCTGACATATTATTCAATGGTTTCAACCGGAAAAGAACCATCATTCAATTAATGTGCTTTTTCCAAACTCATCATTTTATTGTACAAAACGCTGTATTAATTTAATTGACATGACTAAAATATGCTAAATATATACAAAATCAAATGCTGTTGCCGTGCAACTTATGTAAAGCTTGTTCTGAATACTCAAAACAAGCTCTTATCATACATATTCAGTAGATTATAAGAATTTCATGGAACTAAACAATTAAATCCAGCACCTGCCGCAGATTCTTCTTGCCGAACGAAACCGCCTCCCCATTCACCACAAGGCACGGTACGCTCATGACATGATACTGTTCCCGCAGTTTCAGAAAATGATTTACATCGTAGATCTCGGCTGTCACGTTCGGATTTTCCGCTGCGATTTTCTGCACTGCCGTCACAAGCTCAGGGCACATCGTGCAGGAAAGCGTCACCAACACCTGTATTTCCATGGGCGTTGTGATGCGTGCAATGTCCGTTTTGTCCTGTTCATCAATCGGCTGTCTCGGACCGGCAGCATTATAAAGTCCCAGCACAAATGAGGTGAACTCGTGTCCGCCGGGTACACCATGAAAAGCAAGTCCTGTTTCCGTGCCGTCCTCTTTACATATACGCACACATGGACAGAATTCCTCCGATTCTGA